>ENA-OWPB01000037-OWPB01000037.1-human-gut-metagenome-genome-assembly--contig:-NODE-37-length-164962-cov-6.874256_pt1 | contig 164962 bp, 138 predicted proteins | sample MGYA00248260_ERZ651838 | MGnify/ENA primary metagenome ERZ651838 (study PRJEB26924, sample SAMEA4378304) | human gut metagenome | biome: human gut; feature: human-associated habitat; material: faeces... | reverse complement strand
GGGTTGTTTGGGGTGGGGAGATGTGGTATACTTTAGGTCTGCGTTGCTTATATGAGATCAGGAATTGGAGGAAGAATGAAAAGAATAATGGTAATAGGCTGCTCGGGGTCGGGAAAATCAACTTTTGCGTTAGAACTTGGGAGAATAACAGGAATAGAAGTCACACACCTTGATAGGCTTAATTGGAGAGCAGGCTGGAAAGAGGTCAGCCGCAATGAATTTGACAGACAGCTTGACGAGGTGCTTAAAAAGGATAGCTGGATAATTGACGGAAATTATTCAAGGACAATGGAGAAACGTTTGGAAAAGGCTCAAGTCGTTTTCAGATTTAGGCTCAGTACAGCAGCTTGTTTATACGGATATTTTTCACGTTTGATAAAGGGCAAATTGGGAAAGAAACGCATTGATATGGCAGAGGGGTGCAGCGAGAGATTTGATTTGGACTTTGTAAGGTTTATAGCAGGCTTTGAAAATGATAATGCAGAGAGGACTGAAAAACTTCTTGAGAAATACCCTCATGTAAAGGTGATACGCTTTAATTCAAGGCGGCAGGCGGAGAAATTTCTTAAAGGGTCGCAGGAGTATTACGACAAAAAGTTATAAGATGTGAAAAAATATGTGGCGGCTGCAAGGTTTCGGGGCTGTGATGCGTTTTATATATGAAACCAAATAAAAGTGCTGTTATCCCCTTTGGCGGCACTTTGCAAGGGGTGGTTTGATGAAAGAGAAAAATATCGGGGTGGCTTATGAGATGTATTTTGACATGGTATACCGCATTTGCTATTTATACATGAATGGCTGCGGGGCGGACAGTGAGGACGCTTGTCAGCAGGTGTTTTTGAAATACATGGAACATGGCGGCGGATTTGACAGCGGCGAGCACGAAAAGGCTTGGCTCATCGTGACGGCTCAGAATGTTTGTAAAAGTATGCTCAGGCGTGTTTATCGCAGACACGTCAGCTTATCTGAGGCAGAAAACGTTATGGTGGAGGACAAGGCTGACGGGATAATGGAGGAGATCTTAAAACTGCCGGAAAAAGAGAAAACGGCTATTTATCTTCACTATTACGAGGGCTACTCGGGGGCTGAGATAGCGAGGCTTTTAAAGTGCAGGGAGTCAACGGTATTTTCATATCTTCACAGAGGACGAAAGAGGCTTAAAAAGCGATTGGAGGAACAGCTATGACTGACAGAGAATTTGAGAATATCATAAAAGAAAAATTCAGTGCTGTGAAATGCTCCGACGTTGGAAAGAAACGCATTTTTGACGCTTTGAAGGGGGCGGACGATATGAATGAGAAAACAGGACGGAATGTATTTAATGAAAAGACAAGTGAGATACAAGAGATAAAGGCGGCTAGGGTCAGCAGGAAGAGAAGTTTTGCGGCGGTGGCTGCGGCGGTGGTGCTTTGCATTGGCGGCGGAGCTTTTATGCTCAGGTCGGGGATAGATAGTGATGTGGGGACTGCGGTGGACGGAAGTTCAAATGACGTGAGGCTTGCTACAGACGACAGTTCAAACGCTATTGCAGAGGTGGAGCAGACTGAGATATACAAGGAAAATTACGATTATCTCAGCAGGTTTTACAGCGACAGGGGCTATGACATAAGTGCACTCGGTGAACAGCTGACGGTGTTTGACACGGCGGTGGGATATGCTTATGACACTGAGCATTTTGATGTGCGTGTGGCCGGAGTGATAGATCATGACCCGTTTGCTACTGTGGCGGTGGTGTTTATACCGAAAAACGGGGAGCTTGAGGGTGCAGATGATAAAGAACTGACGGTGGATTTTAACTCGCCATACCGTGACGCACCTGATTATTTTTCAGATGATTGGTATGATACGGCGTGGGGCAATGCTTACAACTATGGCGATCATGCTATTGCTTTTCTGAGCTGTTCATTCCTTTACACAGATGATAAGGGCAATATGGTAGACCGATATGTGGAAGATACACATTATGATGTTTATGCCACAAGTTTTCGTGTTGGTGAAAAGGAATATGAGCTTAATTATTCCGCTGATCTGACCTTATACGGCGAGGGTGAGTATACAGGCACAACGATCGAAAATGGCAAGACGAGTTGGTACACCTGCGGTGTTGAGCCTTTTGAATTGGATATACAGGAGGTCAGCTTTAACGCATCGGGGCTGAACTTTACCTTTAGCTCTAAGGCGGATATTGACACGCTGAGAAAGGCACTTGACCCTGATGTCATACTATTTGATGAGGCTGACAGAAAGTCTTGGTTTAAGGATTATGACCCGGACAAGAACTATGAGCCTGTTAAGCTGACGGGTTCGGACGGCAGCGACATTGCTTTTGTTCACACGATCTTTGGTATCATGGACAACGATGACGGCACATATACGGCATATTATGACACGGCACAGTCGCCTGTTGACTACAGCAATGTTCAGGATATCATGATATGCAACTTGAAGGTCGGTTCTGTGGGAGATAGTTATCCGAGCGGTGAATCTGCTGTGGAAAGTGACGTTCAGCCATATTATATTTATCACTGGTATGGTCAAGAGCCTAATGAGATATCGAACCCTGAAACTATAGAACTTATAGACCAGTGGATAGACAAGGCTAAAGCGGTTTGTGAGGATTATCCTTATATTGAGGGATTGGAATATGGCGGTGCAGACGCTTACGGCATTTCTACTGAAAAAGTAGAGGCCGGCAAGGCACATGATTCTATATGCATAATAGATATTTCACAATACTCATGGGGAGACGCTGACGGGAGGGAAGTTCACAATTTCTCTTTCACCGATGAGGACGGCGAAACTAAAAGATACGAGCTGCCGCAGGAGATGATAGGGGAGATAATGGGGCTTATCGCTGAGGCTGATTCGGTGAGCCATGATGTTGGGTAAAATTTGATGTTGTGGGGGCGAACGGGCGAACGATGTTCGCCCCTACAATTTGCGTAAATGCGTTATTCGTATGTAGGGGCGACCTGAGGTCGCCAGTTGGTTTGATACTTTTGCGACAGATCGGGCTGTACAGTTATTTGGACTGTGCAGCTTTTTATGTGTGAGGGGTGTGAAAATTGGGGCGGCGGTATTGAAATTATTATTTTGTTGTGATATAATTGTACTAACTAGAACTGTGTAAATTCGGGAAGGATCTTTATGAGTATAAACAGCAATGAGGGCAATGATTTTTGCAACAGATACAATGAGGTGCTGAAAAGCGATAAGAAAAAAATGATCGCTGCGGCTGCAGCTTGCACTATCGTTATGGGAGCAGGCTTTGGCGGGTATTTATACTACGGCGCTTATTATGCTTCGGGCTGGCACACCCATGACGGCTCGACTTATTATATTGTCAAGGAGACGGGCGAAAAGGCGCTTGGCTATCAGATAATAGACAACACCTGCTATCTTTTTGACGACAAGGGAAACGCTATGGCTGACGGCTGGCATAAGTATCGTGGGGACACTTACTATGTCAAAGACGGCGTTGTTCAGCGTGGAAAATTGAAAATAAAGGGAGAGGAATACTATTTCTCTGAGGAGTCTGGCATTTTCAGGACGGGTCTTTGCGAGATAAACGGCGGTGAATACTACTTTGACGATCACGGCTTCCCTGACACGGGTTTTGACAGCGACGGCGGTTATTACTATGACGAGAGCGGCAAGCGTGTGACAGGCTGGGCAAAGATAAACAATGTTCAGTATTATTTTCTCAAGAGCGGTGAGATGGCTAAGGGCTTTGTTGAGATAGAGGGCAAGATATACTATTTTGATGATGACGACGGTCACATGGCCACAGGCTGGCAGGACATTGACGGAAAGAAGTATTATTTTTCTGAGAGCGGTGCTGTTCACAAGGGCTGGATGGAGCTTGAAAAGAAGTATTATTATTCTGATGAAGCTACAGGGGCTTGCGCTCAGGGCTTTGCGGAGATAGACGGTGAGAGCTATTATTTCAATGATAGCTGTGAAATGGTCAAGGGCTGGATAACAATTGACAAGAACAGATATCATTTTGCCGGTGACGGTAAAATGACTAAGGGCTGGTATGAAGAACCGCCTGAGAAGTATTATTTCAAGGGCGACGGCTCGGCAGGCAAGGGCTTTACCAAGATCAAGGACAAGTATTATTACTTTGATAAGAAAAATCGCCTCCTCTCCGGCTGGAACGAGATAGGCGGAAATGTTTATTACTTCGGCAGAGGCGGCGTTGTGGCTGACGGCTGGGAGGATATTGACGAAGATACTTACTATTTTGATAAAAAGACCCATGTGGCGGCGACAGGCTGGACGAATACGGATCAGTACACTGATGATGAGAAAAAGAAAATAAAAGAGTTCAAATCCAATGTTTCAAAGCTTGTGAAGTTTGAGAAGGACGATTACAAAAAGGACGAGAAGCCTGACGAAAAAGAGACCCAAAAGCTTGAGGAGCTTGCGGACAAATTCGGCGAAAAGACATTCAATGCTTATGACAGAAAGGTTTATGAAAAGTTCGGCGGGGCGGTGTTCTACCAGTATTATTTCTACTCTGATCACACTCTTTGCACGGGATTTCATAAAATAAACGGCTATTACTTCTACTTCGATGAGGAGACGGGTAAGAAAGCTACGGGCTGGAAGACCATTGACGGAAAGAGATATTATTTTGGTCTGACAGGTGCGGCGGCTGTTGGCGAATTTGAGGAGGGCGAGGACAAAAAATACACCTTCTCAAACGAGGGCGTGCTTGCAGACGGGATCGTTAAGATAGACGCTGAATGGAAGTTCAAGAAAGAGGACGGCTCCTGGGCTAAGTCGGAGTTTGTTACTTCAAAGGGAGAAACCTACTATATTGGTGAGGACGAGGCTGCACTTACAGGTTGGCACACTATTGAAGACAAGCTGTATCATTTTGACAATGACGGCAAGCTTTCAAAGGGGCTGTTCAGTGACGATTCAGGGCTTTACTACATTGACAAGAACGGCGCTCAGAAAGACAAGTGGGTAACAGCCGGTGACAAGACCTATTATTTTGACGGCGATGGCAAGGCAGTTTCAGGCTGGAGAGAAATAGACGGAACGGAGTTTTATTTTGACAGCGATCATGTTTTGCAGAATGAATGGACGACTATTGACGGAAAGAAATATTTCCTGCAGAATGGTGTTGCGTTGAGAGGCCCTGTGTACATTGACGACAAGTATTACAACTTCGGTGAGGACGGATATCTGAAATCCGGCTGGGTAAGCTGGCGTGGGCAGAAGTTCTACAACAACAAGAACGGCACTGTTGTGACAGGTTGGAAGAAGATAGGCGGAAAGCGATATTATTTCAATGATTATGGCATGATGCTCATAAACACTACTGTTGACGGATATAACATTAACAATGACGGAGTTGCGCATAAGGCAAAATAGCAATAAAAAGGACTGCTGTGGTTTAAGACAGCAGTCCTTTTGGTTTTGTATCAAATTTTTTCAAGCAGGCAGACCGCTGTGGCGGATATGCCTAGTTCCTCGCCTGTGAAGCCTAGCTTTTCTTCGGTGGTCGCTTTAACTGATATTTGTGAAATATCGCAGCCGCAGGCTTTTGCTATACGCTCCCGCATGGAGGTGATATAGGGGGCAAGCTTTGGCTTCTGTGCGCAGATGGTGGAGTCTATATTGCCTATTTTCCAGCCTTTTTCGGTCATAACGCTTATGACTTTTTCCATGAGCTTCATACTGTCTGCACCCTCATAGTCGGGGTCGTTATCAGGGAAAAGCTTGCCGATATCGCCCAGTGCCAATGCACCAAGTATGGAATCCATTATGGCGTGGGCAAGGACGTCTGCATCGGAATGTCCTAAAAGTCCTTTTTCATATGGTATATCCACGCCGCCGAGAATGAGCTTTCTGCCCTCGGTGAGCCTGTGAACGTCATAGCCGTGTCCTATACGCATTTTTTTGTTCCTCCTGTCCTGAAAATCGTACTGTTATATTTCCTCGTAGTTGCCTAAAAATTTGAAATATGAAAGTTCTGAATCAAGCTCGCTTATGAGCTTTGCCACGTCCGGAGAGGTTATTGCTCCCTCAAAATCGAGATAGAAAACAACGTCAAAATCGGTGTTGGCGATAGGACGGCTCTCTATCATGGAAAGGTTAAGTCCTGCTACGGAGAACTTGGTGAGAAGTCTGTAAAGTGCAGATGAGGTATGTGGCAGTGCCAAGGACACTGACACGATATCAGCATTTTCCGAGCAGAGAGTCTCCTTTGAAATGAGAATAAATTTTGTGTAATTCTCGGCGGCGTTCGCTATATTATGCCTGAGTATCTCAAGATCGTTCTGCTGTGCGCAGGCTTCTGAGCAGATAGCGGCATACGGTTCATTGCTTTCTTTTATGTAGCACGCCGCAAGGGCAGTATTTGCGTATTTATGGCTTTTAAGTCCGTTCTGAGAAAGAAACTCAGAACACTGGCTGAGCGCCTGCTCATGTGAATAGACTATTTTGATATCCTCAAAGCGTGTACCTTTTTTTACGGCAAGGCAGTGGGAGATCTTTACCTTAGTTGCTGCGCATATCTTGAAGTCATGCTTTTTCATAAGCTCGTAGGTCTGGCCGACCGAGCCTGCGGTGGAATTTGCTATGGGAAGTATACCAAAATCCGCTGAGCCGTTTTCAACTGATGAAAAAACGTCCTCAAAATCTTCAAAGAACATTGGCTCAAAGTCGCTGAATATCTGCTTGCAGGCTATATGTGAATATGAGCCTGTGGTACCCGGTACAGCGACTTTTTTATGACCTGTCAAGTCCAACTTTTTGTACTCTATTTTATCTGAGTCTGCAAAAAACTCCTGATACTGACGGCACTTTGAAATATCCATGATGTTTTGGAAGAACACTCTTGACGCACTTTCCAAGCCCTTTGGTGAGCTTTCTGTTACATGGTCAAGTATCTCGTTTTCACGCTTGCTCTGAAAAACAGGCATATTGTTTGCTATCTTATACTCAGCCACCTTGAAGCTTATCTGCATACGCTTATTGAAAAGCTCCTGAAGCTGGCTGTCTATATCGTTTATTTCATTCCTTAATTCCTGAAGATCCATTTTTACGCTCCTTAACAGACAGAATGATATTATTTTACCATATTTTCTGCCTTTATTCAAGAACTATTTTGTTAATTAAGGCTTTATCGAGTTTGGAAAATGGGATAACGGGCAGAGGGGTGATATCGGTCTGGGTGAGTATTTTTTCAAGCCAAACCATATGATAGCACTTGTTGAACTTAAAGGCACATCTATGGAACGTACCTGTTATAGTATAGCCCATTTTTTCATGGAACTTTACGCTGTCAAAGGTGAGATACTCGTCTTCTTTTTCGGGATAGGCGACGCAGGCGTAGAGGTTTGTTATATGCTGTGCCGTAAGGAGCTTTTCAAGGGCGGAGTAGAGTTTTGCACCTATGCCTTTGCGGTGAAGCCCTTTTTTTACATAGACTGTGACCTCCACTGACCAATCATATGCGGCTCTGTTTTTGAAAACGCCTGCATAGGCGTAGCCTGCTATTTTGCCGTTTTCTACTGCGGCTATGTAGGGATAATTTGCGGATATGCGGCGGATCCGGTCGGAAAACTCCTCCACAGAGGGGACGTCATACTCGAATGTTATGGCGGTGTCTTCAACGTAGGGACGGTATATTTCAAGAAGCTCGTGAGCGTCCTTCTCGGTAACTGTTCTTATTGTCATAGCGTTCTCCTTATAGTACCATTAATACTGTGCCTGCAGTGATAAGCACCGCACCTATGGCTGATTTTACTGTGAAGTCCTCGTGGAGAAATATCACTGCAAGGATAAGGGTGATGACAACGCTGAGCTTGTCTATGGGGGCGACCTTTGAAACGCTGCCCATTTGGATAGCCTTATAATAGCACAGCCACGAAGCGCCTGTTGCAAGTCCTGAAAGGATAAGGAACACCCAGCTTTTTCTGCCTATAGAGCCTATGCCGCTTTGTGTGTGGGTGATGAACACCATGAGCCATGCCATAGCAAGCACAACGCAGGTGCGCAGAGCGGTGGCAAGATTTGAGTTTACTCCTTCAATGCCGACCTTTGCAAGGACAGAGGTGAGCGCTGCGAAAACAGCGGAGAGAAGCGCAAACACGAACCACATAATACCACTTTCTTTCGTGAAAAATTGTTTGCTCATGCTTTATTATAGCACCTAAAGGTGCTTTTTGCAATAGAATGAGCGGCAGGACGTGATATTTTACATCAGACCTGCCACTTATGCTTAGTTATTTGCGGCAAATATTTTTATTGTTCGTGAAAGTGCTGTTACCTGCTGAGGTGTACTGAATGCAGATGGTGAGAAACGCACTGTGCCTTGCTCTATTGTGCCGAGGGTGGTATGGGTGACGGCGGCACACTGAAGTCCTCCACGGAGGGCGAAGCCTTTTTCGCTGAGATAGGAGGCAATCTCAGCGGAAGGGATATCACCGATGTTAAATGAAAGTATGGGGACTTTCTTTTGGTCTGCTTCATAGAACTTTATTTTGTCTATGTCTGAAAGCTGTTCGTAGAGCTGTTTGCAGAGTTTTTCTTCGTGGGCTTTTATTACGGCAGGGGTCTTTTGGCGGACGAATTTAAGTCCTTCTCCAAGACCGATTATGCCCACTGTGTTAATTGTGCCGCTTTCAAGCTTTTCGGGGAGAAAAGGAGTCTGTTCAAGAAGTGCGGAGGTCGCACCTGTGCCACCCTCGATTATGGTTGACAGAGAATATTCGCCGTCTGAAATAAGAAGCCCTGTGCCTGTTGGTCCGTAGAGGGCTTTGTGACCTGCGGCACAGAGAAAGTTGAAGCCGTCTGAGAGGGAAAGCTCTACAAGACCGCAGGCTTGTGCGCCGTCGGCTATAAAGCATATGCCGTGGGCTTTGCAGAGGGCGGCTAATTCACGGTATGGCATGAGCCTGCCTGTGACGTTTGAAGCCACTGTACAGCAGATACACTTAGTTTCGGGGGTTATAAGGTGGCGGAAGTTTTCCACTGTTTCGCTGTCTGTTTCCCCTGTTCGGGCAATAGAATATTTCACGCCTCTTGTTTTTGAAAGGGCATAGACGGGTCTTGCTACTGCGTTATGCTCGTGGTCTGAGATTATCATATGACCACCGTACTGCATGATGCCTTTTATCGCCATGTTAAGGGCATGGGTGCAGTTGGCGGTGAAAGCCACGTTTTCGGTCTGCGCACCAAACATTTTTGCCGCCTGCTGTCTGACGGTGAATATCTTTTCAGACACTCGCATGGAAAGCTTGTGACCGCTTCTGCCCGGGTTGCCGCCATAGCGTTCTACTGCCTGAGCGACGGCTTTTGCCACGGCAGGGGGCTTGGGGTAGGTGGTGGCTGAGTTATCAAAGTTTATTATGCTTCGGGTGTTTATTTTTCTCACCTCTTTTGCTCGAATATCACGTTTCTGAATGGTATGCGCTCTTTTTCAAGTATGGTTGTTATTTCTTCTGTGGGTGCGGTGACGGCTATGGAGTAGCCGCAGCCTGTGCCAAGATCTTTCGGGGTGCGCTGTATTTCGCAATAGTATTTTAAACCGTTCAGCAAGTTTTTTGCTTTCATTGCATAGGTTATGGAAGTCATGGCTATAAGACTCTTTTTCATTTTTGTTGCTCCTTTATGCTGTACTTGTCCGTATACGCTTTTACGAATACACTTCAGTATATGCCGTTCACTGTTTGAGGGTGAACGCTGAAAGTTTTGTGAAAGGTAGGTGAAATTTGATAAAAGTTAATAGTCAGTTTAAATTTCGGGTGTACTATTTATAATATAAAAAAGAAAAGAGGTAAAAGCTTATGAACGGATTTATGTATAAGGTAGCGAGATTTTTTCAGGGCAGATATGGTATAGACAAGCTTTTTTACGGCATTTGCGGTGTGGCTGTGGTGCTTAGTGCGGCGAATTTGTTTGTAAGGTCGCTTATTTTACAGTTTATGGTATACGCTGTGCTGGTGCTGGCAGTGGTAAGGGCGATGTCGAGAAACTGCCAGAAGCGATACGAGGAGAACATGAAGTTTGAGAGGGCTTTCGGGGGAATTGGCAGGAAATTTTCATTCTGGAAGAGAAAGTTCGCTGACAGAAAGACCCATGTTTATATAAAGTGCGGTGTATGCAAAAAGACGTTAAGGCTTCCAAAGGTAAAGGGTGAACATACTGTGAAATGCCCTAACTGTGCAAATAAGTTCAAGGTGAAGATCTGACCTGTTGCGGAATTTTCGGAAATGTGCTATACTATATAATATAGTATGATACTGTAGGGGTGCAAAGACAATGGGAATGGGCTGTCGAGGACGCCAGCCCCCACGGAAGTGTGTCAGGTACGATTTTTTTGCGAAAAGGGAGCGGCAGGAATGCAGAAGGTAAATTATCAGAAAATGCTGGAGGGCATTATAAAAAAACACGAGGAAAAGGGCGAAGTGCCGACTTTGCTTTTGCACAGCTGTTGTGCGCCGTGCTCTTCTTATGTGCTTGAATATCTGTCGCAGTATTTTAAGATAACTGTGTTTTATTACAATCCGAATATTTATCCCCGTGAGGAATACGATAAGCGTGTGGCGGAACTTCAAAGGCTCATCGTGGAAATGCCTATGAAAAATCCTGTTACGTTCGTGGAGCGTGGGTATGACGAGGGTGAGTTTTTTCAGGCTGTTAAGGGCTTTGAGGATATACCTGAGGGCGGGGAGAGATGCTTTCGATGTTACAGGCTCAGGCTTGAACGGACGGCTCAGCTTGCCAGGGAGCTTGGCATGGATTATTTCACCACAACGCTGTCTATTTCACCATACAAGAATGCTCAGAAGCTCAACGAGATATCGGAGGAGCTTGGGGAGATATATGATGTAAAGGCACTTCCTGCGGATTTCAAAAAGCGTGAGGGCTACAAGCGTTCCATTCAGCTTTCAGCAGAATACGGGCTTTACAGGCAGGATTACTGCGGCTGTATCTTTTCAAAAAGAGAGCGTGAAAGGCTGAATACGATTACAACAAAATCTGAATAAATATAAAAATATTAACATTGCATAGAATGCTTGTACATATTACGATAACATATTTGGCTGTATATAGCAAAAATAATATACAGATTTGTGAAAAATGGCTAAAGATATGTGGTTAATTTGTGAAAAACGTTTATTGAAATACTTGTAAATGTGTGTTACAATATAGGCAAGATGTATGTTGAGGAGATATCGCTCAATATGTATCTAAAAATTATTAACAAAGATGGAGGAAAAACAAATGAAAATCTCTAAGATTCTCGCTGGTATGTCAGCTGCTGCTCTTGCTGCATCAATGATGTCACTCGCAGCATTTGCTGATGAAACAGCTACTGTTAAGGCAGACCTCACTGGAGGTACTGTTTCTCTCATTGATGAGAAGGACGATGACGGTGTTGTTACAAAGACAGGTGTTCTTACAGGAACAAACGTTAAGCTTTCAGATGTTTGCGGTATTGATGTTAATGTAACAGTTGGTGCAGACTCAGCTGCAAAGATCGAGGCTGGAGACTGGATAGGCGGTGGACTTGGTTACAACTCTGAGTCAACTGGTTGGGCTTCAAAAGAGTGGTCATTCCAGGAGGGTGCTAAGGACGTAACAGGCGTTAAGGCTGCTGACGGTTCTTATGATTTTGTTCTGAAGGGAACAGATCCTGTATTTGCTGATACAGATACATATGCTCAGGTATGGCTCCAGAACTGGTCTACAAAGGACTTCACATTCAATGCGTTCACACTTCTTGACAAGGACGGCAATCCTATCCTTGTTGTAGAGTCTGACAAGGCACAGGGCGGAAACACTGTTGACCTTAGCGAATACAAGAAGCAGACTGAGGTTACACTTAACGGTGAAGGTCAGTCTACATCTGACGGCGGTAAGGTAAGAATCAACATCAAGCACCCATGGTGTGACGATGCTCACAAGGCTGCTTTCAACCTTGTTGATGATTGGAGCGTATTTGCAGGTGCTGACGCTATTGCTGTTACAGTTGATATCTCAAATGTAACTGACGCTTTCACAGCTTATCCATGCTTCACAAATGGTATTGAGAACGGTATTGGTTATTGGGAAGCTTCTGATAACAACCCTGCTGTTACAGTAAACGCTGACGGCACATACACATTTATCGTTAAGTTCCCTGCAGCTCTTGAAATGGACGCAAAGAATATGTTCTTTGACATTGCTACAGACCTCGCTGGTACAGACGGCGAAGATCCTGCTGTTAAGATGGCTGTTAAGAAGGTTGTAGTTCTCAACAAGAGTGACGCTGAGCCAACAGATCCTTCTGAGTCAACAGCTGATTCAACAGATTCTGACGAGTCAAAGGGTGTTCTCGTAGATTCTTCAGACTCTAAGACTAACTCTGCTGCTACATCTTCTAAGGCTGCTAACAACGCATCTAACACAAACCCAAGCACAGGTGCTGCTGCTCTTGCTGCTGTAGGTGTTGCACTTGCTGGTGCTGCTGTAGTTGCTACTAAGAAGAGAAAGTAATCTGTAATTCAGATAATTCTTACTTAGAATAATTAAAGACCTGTCTTTCGGGACGGGTCTTTTTTTGTTGCATTTTTATCGAAGTGGTGGTATAATTGATCTATAAACTGCGGAGGTGTTTTTATGCGTATAGTTTTTGATGATATTAAAGAGAGCCTTGCGACGAATTTCAAGGGCGGCGAGAAAAGCTTTGCAAGCAGGGCTTTTTCTGACGGCAAGAACAAAATGATGAAAGGCAGGCTTGTGCCGGGGGCTTCTATCGGTCTGCACAGACACGAGGGCAACTGCGAGATGATATATGTTCTTGAGGGCAGCGGCAAAATGCTTTATGACGGCGGTGAGGAAAGACTGTCGGCAGGAGATTTCCATTACTGCCCTGAGGGTCATGAGCATAGCTTTATCAATGACGGCGACAGCGACCTTGTGTTTATTGCAGTTGTGCCAGCTCAGTAGATTTTTGCAGCTTTGTATCTGTGAAATAGTGGGTCAAAATGGCTCTGTAGTCTGAGCCTTTTTCTGCCATGGCGTTTGCACCGTACTGGCTCATTCCTACGAGGTGTCCGAAGCCGTGAGAGGTGAAAATGAATTTTGTGTTGGCAAAGGTGAACTCGAAACATGGCGAGGAGATATCAAGGATATCGCAGAAGGTGTTTGGCTGGATATCATAGCCGCAGACGGTCAGGTTCGTTACATAGCCTATGCCGTCTGTTTTTGTTTTGAGCCAACTATCAGCATTGGCGAGGGGAGTAAAATTAATATCGGGGAAGCGGTCAAGAAGCTTGTCTTGAAATTCCTTGGCGGTGAGTGCCTGGGTACATTCTGTGGTGACAAGGTCTTTGTCAGCGGAGCTGTCTACTGACAGAAGATATGGGATATCCTCTCCCCATGCGTTTTTGGCGGATTGGGTATGACCGTTTGAAGCAGCGTGAAAGGCGACGATTATGGGTTCGTCTTCATAGGTGAGAATTTCGTTTTCCACTGACTGCACGGCTGACTTTACCTTTTTGTATGCCTTTTCATAGTCGCTGCCGTAGTATTCTTTGGCGGCTTTCAGGGTGAAAAAGCTTTGGTAGAGGGTGCTGTCATCGCTGATGAGTGCGCCTTTTAAGGCGGGAGTAGGCGACTGGGCTTCGGAGAGCTGTCGGCGGCATATGTAGGTATGGGCGAGGACGGCTTGCGCTTTCAGGGCTTCTTCGTCAAAGTCCGCAGGCATTTGTGCAAGCACTGAGCCTATCATATATTCTTCAAGGGTGAAGTCTTCGGTCTTGCCGCTTTCGGTGAAATATACGGCTATTTTTTCTTTTTCTGAAAACGCAGGTTTCGATGCGGACTCGTTTGGGCGAAGAAATACTATGGTCGGTATTATTATAAGGATAACAGCAAATACTGCCATTATCTGTATCAGGTCTTTCATATGGTTTGTCCTTTCTTTTTTGGGGTACTATATTATATTCATGCAGTGGAGCAAATATTCATACAGGGTGAATTTTTGTACTGCAAATTTTTAAATGGCGGAGATATGCGGTTTTAATTTGACAGGTTATCTTAATACTTGACAAAAATCTGAAAAAGGTGTATAATATAACTTATATTTATAATCTACTTGAAAGTGAGATGATCTATTCAATGATAAATAATGCAGCAAGGTCGCTTTTATGCGAACAGTTTATAGCAAACAATACTATTGACCCTAAGCTTTATGACAGATATGTGGTAAAAAGAGGCTTGAGAAACTCTGACGGTACAGGTGTTATGGCTGGTCTTACTAATATCTGTAACGTACACGGATATGTGGTAAACGAGGGTGAGAAATCTCCTATTCAAGGTCAGCTTATCTTCCGTGGATACAACATCAATGATCTGGTCACTAACGCTCAGAAGGAGAACCGTTTCGGCTATGAGGAGATAGTTTATCTTCTTCTTATGGGCGATCTGCCTAACAGGGAGGAGCTTACTGCGTTCAAGGGAATGATGGCTGAAAACAGACCTCTCCCTGACAACTTCTTTGAGGACATGATACTTAAAGCTCCGTCAAAGAACATCATGAATAAAATGGCGAGAGCAATTCTGGCTCTTTACTCTTATGACGATAATCCTGAGAATCGCTCGCCTGAGTATGAAATGGCTATGGCTATCTCTATAATCTCTAAATTGCCTAACATCATGGTTTCGGCTTATCAGGTAAAGAAGCGCTGTTATGACGGTGAAAGCTTGTTCATGCACCCTCTGATACCTACACATTCTACTGCGGAGATGATACTGTCGGCACTGCGTCCGGACAGACAGTTCACTGAGGAAGAGGCTAAGATACTTGATCTGTTACTTATGCTCCACGCTGAGCATGGCGGAGGAAATAACTCGACTTTTGCCTGCCGTGTGCTTACATCTTCCGGAACGGATCCTTATTCTGCATACTCTGCGGCTATCGGTTCACTGAAAGGTCCACGTCATGGTGGCGCTAACCTTAAGGTGGCGGCAATGCACCAGTGCATAAAGGACAACGTTCAGAACTGGGAGGACGAGGGCGAGATCGCTGATTTCCTTACAAAGATACTCAACAAGGAAGCTTTTGACCACACAGGTCTTGTTTATGGCATGGGTCACGCTGTTTACACATTGTCTGACCCTAGAGCTGTAATACTCAGAGAGAATGCCAAGAAAATGGCTGAGAACACTGAGTTTGAGAGAGAATACAAGCTTCTTGAAGCGGTGGAAAGACTTACTCCTGAGCTGTTCAAGAAGATCAAGGGCAGTGACAAGGCGATGTGCGCTAATGTTGATATGTACTCGGGCTTTGTTTACAGTATGCTGGGTATTCCTGAGGATCTTTATACTCCTATGTTTGCCGTTTCAAGAATGGCAGGCTGGTGCGCACACAGATTTGAAGAGCTTGTAACAGGCAAGAGGATAATCCGTCCTGCATACAAGGCTATCTCAGGTGAGAAGAAGTATATCCCATTGGACGAAAGATAAGCAAAATAATTTTTACCTGTTCCTAATGGGCAGAAAAAGGCTTGAAATATTTTTGTGTATATGATATAATAGAATCGGGTATATGCCCGGTTCTATTTTTTTGTTTGGTGTATCAGGAGGGATCGCTTGAAAAATCTTAAATTGGCTGCTGTTTGTCTTTCTTGTCTTACTATGACAGGCTGTTCGGCACTGAATTTTTCTGTTGAGGGACTTATAAACGCCCCGAAGCTTACCTCTGAGCAAAGCGAGATACATCAGGCGCTTATCGAGAGCGTGGGCAGTAATATAACTCTGAAATATCCTAAAAACGGTGAATACCGCTCGGCTTATGTTATCGCAAATATCGACGATGAGCCTACGGACGAGGCTATGGTCTTCTATGAGTACACTTCAAACGGATCTGAGGAGGACGGCTTGAGGGTGAACATTCTCGACAAGGACGAGAAGGGCAAGTGGTATTCTGTGAAAGAGCTTGCAGGCGCAGGCACGGACATAGATCAGGTCATTATCTCGCCTATGGGAAGCAATAACCAGACGGACGTTTTTGTGGGATATCAAAATCTTACTAATGATGAAAAGACTATGGAGATATACAGCTATACCGACGGAGATTTCAAGCGTGTGGCGCTTGATACTTATTCGGTGCTGGAGCCTTTGGATATAAACAATGATGGTTATATAGAGCTTATCACCATTCAGAGAAGCACCAATAATGATACAGGTGCAGTGACGGCAAAGGCTTCTATGCTCAACATGAAAAACAATGAGATAACCCGTGGTGAGAACGTTGATATGTGCGATAATGTGACTTCTTATGTGTCATCAAAGACGGGAATGCTTGACAGCGGCAGGCGTGCTATTTTTATTGACGGACTGACTGCTGACGGAAAATTGCAGACGGAGATAATATACTACAGATATTCGGGACTTCAAAATCCTATGCAGCTTAGAAGCGAAAAGCTGCTGCCTTTATGCACAAGACCTGCGGGCTACTACAGTGAGGACATGGACGGCGACGGTGATGTGGAGATACCGTCAACTTCGCCTATGGTGGGTTATGAAAACGCTGTGGCAGACGAAATGCTCTATATGACTACATGGAGCGTTTACGAGGATTTTTATGATCTGAAAACAAAATACACAGGCTATTATGCCATATCTGACGGATATTTTGTAACGTTCCCAAAACGCTGGAACAGTTCTGTTACGGTAAAAAAGGACAACGACACAAACGAGCTTGTTTTCTATAAATACACGGGAGATATAAACGAGAGCAACGAGGAGATAATGCGTATCGCTGTGTCTTCAAAGAATGATTCGGAGGATTATATCTCTGACGGATATGAGCTTATCGACAGCAAGGGTCAGCTTGATTATTTTGTGAAGCTTCCTCTTGACAGGCGTGAAAAGCTCATACCGACTATTGACGAAATTCAGAATAATTTTTACATAATAAACTGATCTTGGAGAGGAGTAAATGTAATGAAAAGAGTTTTGGTTTGCGAGGACGAAGATTCAATTAGAGAATTTGTGGTCATAAACCTTGTAAGAAGCGGTTACGAGGTAGTTGACGTAAACTGCGGTGAGGACGCTCTCAAAGCCTATGACGAAAAGGACGGCGGTTTTGACGTTGCTCTGCTTGATATTATGATGCCCGGCATCGACGGAATGCAGGTGTGCAAGAAGATAAGAGAGAAAAGCAACACTATCGGCATTATCATGCTTTCGGCAAAATCACAGGAAATGGATAAGATATCATGCCTTATGAGCGGTGCTGACGATTATATCACAAAGCCGTTCTCTATTTCTGAGCTTATTGCAAGAGTTGACGCTGTTTGCAGGCGTGTAAATCGTTCAGGCTCTAAGCCTGAGGAGGCTTCACAGATAGTTTCAGGTCCATTTACGCTTAATCTTAAGAGCAGAACTGTTTTCAAAAACGGTGAGCAGATAGACCTTACACAGGTGGAGTATCAGATAATGGAGTATTTCTTCAAAAATCAGAATACTGCACTTGACCGTTCAAGTATACTCAATCACATATGGGGCGAGAGCTATTACGGCGACGATAAGATAGTGGACGTGAATATCAGAAGAATAAGAATGAAGATAGAGGACGAGCCTTCTAATCCTAAGTATATCCTTACTATATGGGGCTTTGGCTACAAGTGGGCAGGCGGCTCTAACTGAGCTGTGAAAACATGATGAACGGAGTTTTTATCAGTTGAGCGGAAAAAAAAGAAAAAGCGGCAGACTCAGTATCACACAGCACTGGCTGAGGAACAACCTCGGGGTGGTCGTGGGAATACTTGTGGTGCTTGAAATACTGCTTATCGTGGTGGTGAGGAATTATTACTACAGCTCCACAAGGCAGTATCTTACATCTAAAATGAAGATAGTCACCACGGCGGTAGTGAACGCTTCAGGTGACGAGCAGACTAACTATAATTCTCAGATACGCTCCCTTGTGGAAAGCTATGACGAGAAAGACAAGATAGAGCTTATGGCTATCAAGACCGACGGTGAGGTCGATGTTACATCATCAGGCTTCTCTCCCTCGGAGAATGACAACATGACCGATTATGAGGACGCAAAGAAGTCCGACACGGGAATAGGCACACAGATATATGAGCTGTCAACAGGGGAAAAGGTCATGGCGATAACGTCGGTCATATCTCCGAAGGGAAGCGAATATGAGGCACTGAGAATGTTGTCTTCCATGAAAAATATCGACCATCAGATCTTTATTATGTCTATGATAATCACGGCTATCGTTGTGGCTGTCATAATGCTCATGTTTTTCTCGGGAATGTTTTTTATCAAATCTATTGTTTTGCCTATAAGAAGCATAAACAGCATAACAAGGCGGTATGCTACGGGAGATTTCAGCGAACGTCTTGAAAAGAAACGAAATGACGAGCTTGGCGAGCTTTGCGACTCTATCAACTACATGGCGCAGGAGCTTTCTAATACAGAACAGATGAAGAACGAATTCATATCTTCTGTATCTCATGAGCTGAGAACTCCGCTTACCGCTATAAGGGGCTGGACGGAAACTGTTACCAGTATGTATGAGGACAAGGAAACCTTCAAGAAGGGTATGAGGGTCATCACAAGTGAGACGGAGAGGCTTTCGCAAATGGTCGAGGAGCTTCTTGACTTTTCGAGGATACAGGACAACAGACTCACGCTTATTATGGATACTATAGATATTCTTGCGGAGCTTGGGGAAACTGTGCTTATCTATCAGGAGAGAGCCAAGGCGCTTGGTATAACACTCAATTACTACGAGCCGAAAATGCTGCCGTTTGTTTACGGCGACAAGAACAGGCTTCGTCAGGTGTTCATAAATATTGTGGATAACGCTATCAAATACTCCAACAAGGGCGACACTGTATCGGTGGAGGCTTATGAGGAGGACAATGAGGTATGTATTTCCATTTCCGACACGGGTATGGGAATATCAAAGGAAGACCTGCCAAAAGTCAAGACGAAATTCTTTAAGGCAAACCACACAAGACGTGGTTCGGGAATAGGTCTTGCGGTGGCAGACGAGATCATTCAGCGGCATGGCGGTACGCTGGAGATAAACAGTGAGCAGGGAGTAGGTACAACGGTGATGATAACGCTCCCTTGTATCGAGCAGAAGAAAAAGCCTGACAATCAGGCAACTGTAGACGTGGAGCTTATTTCTTCTGAGCCTATCGAAAACAACGACAACGTGCAGTAGACGCACACACCGCCTTGAAAGGAAAGAAAATGAGCAGTAAAGCACAAAGCAAGGAAAAATTCAAGTCAAAGATCGGCGGACAGGCTGTTATCGAGGGCGTTATGATGCGTGGCATCGACAAAGCGGCTATGGCTTGCCGCCTGCCTGACGGCACCATAGACCTGGAGGAGTGGGCGATAAAAGGCGGAAAAGATATGCCTTGGTACAGGAAAACGCCTTTTGTGAGAGGTATTTTCAGCTTCCTTACTTCTCTTATAGACGGCTACAAGTGCCTTACAAGGTCGGCTGAGAAGCAGATGACGGAGGACGATGAGGAGGAGCAGACCAAGTTTGAACAGTGGCTGGACGATAAGCTGGGGGACAAGCTTGGCCCTATCATCACGGCGATATCTATGGTGCTGGGTGTTGGTCTGGCGATATTGCTGTTTATGTATCTGCCGTCGCTGGTGTCTAAATTCATAAGCAAGTTCGTTCATCTGTCGGCATTCGGAAAGAATCTTATCGAGGGAATACTGAAGATAGCTATATTCATAGGCTACACGGCTTTGACTGCTCTTACTAAGGATATAAGGCGGACGTATGAGTATCACGGTGCTGAACACAAGACTATCGCTTGCTATGAGCATGAAGAAGAGCTGACGGTTGAGAATGTGAAGAAATACACACGTTTTCACCCTCGCTGCGGAACGAGCTTTATTTTCCTTGTGCTGTTCATAAGCATTTTTGTAAACACAATATTCAGAGTATCATGGGCAAGCATTTTGCTGAGAGTTGTTATAAAGATAGCGCTTCTGCCTATCGTTACGGGCATTGCTTATGAGCTTATAAGGCTTGCGGGAAAATATGACAATATTTTCACTAAGATAATCTCTGCACCAGGTCTGTGGATACAGAGGATAACTACAAGCGAGCCTGATGAAAGTCAGATAGAGTGTGCTATCGCTGCACTAAAGGCTTGCATACCTGAAAATAAGGAAGATGACAAATGGTAAAAAAGGAACTGTTCGATAAATGCGTGGGACTGCTTGAGGAGAGCGGTCTTGGCGAGAACGCTGCTTGCGAGGTCACATGGGTGTTTGAAGATGTGGCTGAGGGGGAGGATATCACTCCTGAGCAGGAAAAGCGTATAAGCGACATTATCACACGCCGATGTGAGGGCTATCCTTTGCAGTATCTCCTTGGGCAGTGGGAGTTTTATGGTCTGCCTTTCAAGGTGGGCGAGGGCGTGCTGATACCACGTCAGGACACGGAAACTATTGTTGACACGGCTTTGAAGATGTTTGCAGGCAAGAAGGATATCACTGTTATAGACCTTTGTTCAGGCTCGGGGTGCATTGGTATCACCCTTGAAAAAAGGCTTGACTGCGGTCGGGCAGTGTGTGTGGAGAAGTCTGAAAAGGCGGCAGAGTATCTCCGTGAGAATATAAGTCTGAACGGCTCGGGGGCTGAGATAGTCATGGGCGACGTTACAGACGAAAAGCTTGTGGAGGATATGCCTGAGGCTGACCTTATAGTGTGCAATCCCCCTTATCTCACAACAGAGGACATGGACGCTTTACAGCGTGAGGTCACTTTTGAGCCTGCGGAAGCTCTTTTCGGCGGTGAGGACGGCTTGGACTTTTATCGTGAGATAGTTCGCAAGTGGAAGAAAAAACTTAAAAGCGGCGGCGTTATGCTCTTTGAGATCGGTATCGGTCAGGAGGACGAAGTAATGCGCCTGATGATACAGCACGGCTTTAAGAACGTGAGATGCAGGAAAGACTTGTGCGGTGTTTACCGCTGTGTTTCGGGCATTTATGAGAAATAGTACGAAAATTTGTACAGATAGAAAAATTGCGGTTACTGTACAGACAAATGGACAGTTAGTGTGTTATGATATAGATACGGATAAAACACCGATAAGATAGGGAGGTCATATAAAATGGCGATAGACAAGAAGAAAAAAGAAGCCGTTAAGACGGTGGTAAAAATAACTGACGCAGAGGAAAAGAAAAAGGCTCTTGACACAGCGATAGCATATATTGAAAAGCAGTTCGGCAAGGGTGCGATCATGAAGCTTGGCGAGGCTAAGGCTATGGATATCGAGGCTATACCGACAGGCTCTATGACTCTTGATATGGCGCTTGGTATTGGAGGAGTGCCGAGAGGAAGAATTATTGAGATATACGGACCTGAGTCATCAGGTAAGACAACGGTCGCACTTCATGTTATCGCAGAAACGCAGAAGATGGGCGGAGAGGTAGCTTTTATCGACGTTGAGCATGCTCTTGACCCTGTTTATGCAGGTCAGCTTGGCGTTGATATCGACAATATGCTTGTTTCTCAGCCTGACAGTGGTGAGCAGGCTTTGGAGATAGCCGAGGCCCTGGCTCGTTCCGGTGCTATCGACTGTATCGTTATCGACTCTGTTGCGGCTATGGTAACAAAATCTGAGATAGACGGCGAAATGGGTGACACTCACGTTGGTCAGCTTGCAAGACTTATGTCTCAGGCTATGAGAAAGCTCACATCTGTTATCGCAAAGTCCAATACAACGGCTATATTTATCAATCAGGTCCGTGAGAAGATAGGTGTTATGTACGGAAACCCTGAAACTACTCCGGGTGGACGTGCTTTGAAGTTCTACGCTTCTGTAAGAATAGAGGTCAGACGTGGAGAGCAGATAAAGAACGGCTCTGAGGTCATTGGTAACAGGACAAAGTGCAAGGTGGTAAAGAATAAGGTAGCACCGCCGTTCAAGGAGTGCGAGTTCGATATCATGTACGGCAAGGGTATCTCCCGTGTGGGCGAGGTGCTTGACATGGCGGTCGATCTTGATATCGTTAAGAAGGGCGGAGCTTGGTTCAGCTACAACGATATGAAGCTTGGTCAGGGACGTGACAACGCTAAGGAGTTCCTGCTGAACAATCCTGATATCATGGGCGAGATAGAAGCCAAGATAAAGGAACATCAGGCGGAGCTTGTGCTTGCGGCGCAGAAAGATAAAAAGGCCAAGAAGCTTGAAGAAAAGGCTAACGCAGGTGCGGCGGCTCAGAGTGCAAATGAGGATATGGCTGCTGACAAGCCTGAGAAGAAGATACGCAAGGCGGCAAGCGACAAGTCTGTTGTGGCAAAGCCTGAGGAGGACTTCGAGGAGTTCGCTCCTGTGGACATAAGCGAGCTTGGTGACTGATAAATGCTTAAAATAACGGGCGTTTCAAAATACAAGGGCAGCACATACATGATAGAGTTTGAGGAGGGCGAAACGGCTTTTCTCAACTACGAGATAGTGTCTGCTTATGGTCTGAGAGCAGGGCTTGATATGCCTGAGTCTGCTTGGGAGAAGATAGTTTTTGACAACGAGTTCAGAAAGGCTAAGGAAAGGGCTTTGTATCTCCTTGATTACAGGGACTATTCCTATGTGGAGCTTTGCAAAAAGCTTGAAAAGAATTACAGCGAGGAGATATGCGACGCTGTAATGGATAAGATGCTGGAGCTTGGGACGGTCAATGACAGGCGGTATGCTCAGGGGCTTGCGAGGACTTATGTGGAAGTGCGTAAATACGGATATTACCGTGCTTATCAGCAGATGAGACAGAAAGGGCTTACGAAGCCTATAATAGAGGAAGCTCTGGAGGAATACAGCGAGGGTACATACGAACGGCTGTATGAGCTTGTGGAGCGAAAGTATCTCAGATATCTTGACGGAGAAAAGGGTGACATAAAGGTAAAAAACGCCCTTGTGCGTTTGGGGTATTCATACGACATAATAAAAGAGGTGCTTGCTGACATAAAACAGGAGTACGGCGACGAATAAAGGAGCAAAGAATGAAAAAGATCATTTTTGCGGCGGCTATACTGAGTGCGGGAATTATGACAGGCTGTTCGCTGAGCTTTAACGGCACAGACAGCTCTCAGCCTGCGGAAAATGTTCAGGGCAGTGAGAACGCTGTGACAACGCAGGGAACTGATACGGAAAGCGAAGAAGCCGCTGACCCGCTTGAAGAGGCAAAGGACGTTGCGGCAATGTATCTTAAAGCCGCAAACGCTGAGTTTGACCAATCAATGGTAAAGCTTATGACAGACGATTATGCCGCTGACTATGAATACATGAAAAAGAACATGGGCGGCGACAATGAATACGGTGAGGACGAACAGATAAGCGGAGTAAGATACAGCTTTGACAAGGATAAGTGCGGCTTTATCGACAAGGTGAACATCTCGGAGGAGTATTCAAAGGCGGCGGAGCTTTATGTGACCATAGCTTATGACAGCTCTGAGGGAGAGGTCACGTCATCGCAGTATATTCTTATGGTGCTTGACAAGGACAATGATTGGAAAGTTTGCTTTGCAGGCTCAAAGGCACAGGCTTACGCAGACGGAATTATAACTGATGAAAACTCAGAAAAGGCAGAGGCTAACGCTCAGGCGGTATATGAGGCGGCAGAAAAGGCGGTCACGGAGCTTTCAAAAGACAAGAGCTACAAGTTTGAGTACATGAACTACATTTCCACAGAGACGGATAAGTTCATAGAAAAGATAAAGGAACAGCTTCCTGATGAGCTAAAGGATACATATTTCACTGTTTTTATTGATGAAGGAAAGCTTGATTATGTTGTTTGGTCGCAGGAAGCAGGGTCAGAGATAACTGTTACTTACCCTGAGAAGAAAAACTGACGGTGCAAAAGTGCTTGACAAAATAAATTGCGTGGTGTATAATATAGGTAACCACAAAGGATATAATTTTCAGTCGTTTCACGCTGAAAAGCGAAAACCCCGAAAGCTGCAACTTTCGGGGTTTTCTTTTGGGATCATGCCGGACTTACTTTCTGTCGATCCACTTGCTTATGTAGTAACCAACTACGCTTGCCAAGACAGAAAGTACAAAGGATATAATAAAATTCAAGCCGTTTCACCCCCTCCCTAGCGGAAGAAGCCGACATGGCTATATTATACCACACTTTCTGCCTGACTTCAACATATTTTTACTAAATCAGGACGGGTTGACTGTAGGCTGCGGACTTTGTGGAAATTTCATAAATATTTTGATTTTTGTCATACAATAGTGACTAAAAGGGCTTGACAAAACTGTGTAAAAGTGAGATAATAAGATAGATTATTGTGATACTTTATGCCGTCCGTTGGCGGTGTAGGATTGGAGATTTTTTCATGGCAACTAGAGTGGGAATGGTTTCTCTCGGATGTCCTAAAAATCAGGTGGACGCTGAGCATATGCTCTATGATCTGCGCAAAGAGGGTTTTCAGATAGTTTCTGACGCAGCCCTTTCTGATGTGGTCATTATAAATACCTGTGGATTTATCGAGTCGGCTAAGCAGGAGGCTATAGACACTATACTTGAGTTCTGTACTCTCAAGCAGGAGGGCAGGATAAAGGCGGTAATAGCTACGGGCTGTCTTGCTGAAAGATACCGTGACGAAATGAAAAAGGAGATCCCTGAGCTTGACGCTGTTGTGGGAATAGGCTCTAACGGAAAAATTTGCGATATTATAAGAGAGATACTGCTGGATAAGCAGGCGGTCTGTTCTTATGGCGCAAAAACTGAGCTTTCAATGGAGGGCGGAAGAATTATTTCTACTGAGCCTTTCTATGCGTATATAAAGATAGCCGAGGGTTGCAGCAACAACTGCACTTACTGCGCTATCCCGTCTATAAGAGGAAAATACAGAAGCAGACGCATGGAGGATATCGTCAAGGAAGCCAGATGGCTGGCTGAGAACGGCGTGACGGAGCTTGTAGTTGTGGCGCAGGATACAACACGCTATGGTGAGGATATCTATGGCAAGTCTATGCTCCCTGAATTGCTCACTGCACTTTGTGAGATAGACGGCTTCAAGTGGATAAGAACGCTTTATTGCTATCCTGAGAGGATAACGGACGAATTGCTGGACGTTATCGCTAAAGAGGACAAGCTTGTAAAGTATCTTGATATGCCTATACAGCACTGCGACAAGACCATACTTAAAAGAATGAACCGCCATGGGGACAGAGAGACTCTTACGGCGCTTATAAAGAAGATAAGAGAAAAGATACCAAACGTTACGCTGAGAACTACTCTTATCACAGGTTTCCCAGGGGAAACGGAAGAGCAGTTTGAAGAGCTTTGCGAGTTTGTAAAGGAAATTCGCTTTGAAAGGCTCGGCTGTTTTGCTTACTCGCCTGAGGAGGGTACGCCTGCGGAGAAGTTTGAAAATCAGGTGCCTTTAAAGGACAGAGAGCGCAGAGCGGAGATAATAATGGAAGAACAGATGATTATTTCCGACAGCTTTAATGAGGCTGCTCTCGACAGCGAAGTCGAGGTGGTTTGCGAGGGCTTTGACAGATATGCCGAGTGTTACTACGGCAGAAGTCAGGCGGACGCACCTGAGATAGACGGAAAAATATTCTTCCTGAGCGAGGATAAAGTTAGGGTCGGCGAGTATGTCAAGGTAAAAATTGACGATACTATGGATTATGACCTTATCGGCTCAAAAATGTAGATGAAAGGAACTTGATATGAACCTGCCAAATAAACTTACAGTGCTTAGAGTAATATTGATACCGTTTTTTCTGCTGTTCGTGCTGCTTTTCAAGATACCGCATCACATGGTGTTTGCGCTTATCGTGTTCGCTGCGGCTTCAATCACAGACTGGTTTGACGGCAAGATAGCAAGAAAGCACAATCTTGTTACAACATTCGGAAAGTTTCTTGACCCGCTTGCAGACAAGCTTCTTGTCATGACGGCGCTTATCTGCTTCACATTTGAACGTTGGATAGACCCTGTTGCGGTGGTACTGATACTTGCGAGAGAGTTTATGGTAACGGGTCTTAGACTTGTTGTGGCAAGCGAGGGTGTTGTGGTCGCTGCAGGAATATGGGGTAAGCTCAAAACTGCTTTCACCATGGTTGCGCTTATTGCTATAATGGTTTTGCAGATCGTTAATCCTGCGGAAAAAGGAAGCCCTGACCTTAACTGGGGAACACCTGTGTTTATCGTAAACGAGATACTCATTTGGATTGCTGTTGTGCTGACAGTCATTTCTGGTGCAGTTTATCTCAAGGGATACTGGAAGTATATAGATTCGGGCAAATAATGTGGCCTGCCGACGTGTTGCGGCATATGATAACTTAATATATAAATGCGTATCAGCAAGAGTAGCTGTAAGGTAATTTTCAGAGAGGAGCCGTTTGGTGCAAGGCTTCAAGGACTTTCAGTGAAGTGCGGCTGACAGCAGGGAGCGAACAACGGCGAAAGCTTAGTATTCCTCTCCGTAGGGTCTGCGTTAAAGATATTGAGCTGTACAAAATTTTGTATAGAAAATCGGAGTGGGACCGTAGATCATAATCTGCCTCCGGAGTGGTGAAACGCCATTCCGGAGGTTTTTTCTTAGAAAGGGAGAGATAGATATGACGATTTTGGAAAACATAAAGCATGATATTCAGACTATAAAGGACAGAGATCCTGCGGCAACGAGCACGCTGGAGATCCTCACATATTCGGGGCTTCACGCTGTGGCTTTTTACAGGGTGTCGCACTGGTTCTATGTTCACAAGCACAAGGTCATCGCAAGATGTATTTCGCAGTTTGCAAGAATGTTGACAGGTATCGAGATACACCCAGGTGCTAAGATAGGCAAGGGTCTGCTTATCGACCACGGCTCGGGTGTTGTTATAGGTGAGACCGCTGAGATAGGCGATTACTGCCTGCTTTATCAGGGCTGTACCCTTGGCGGAACAGGTAAAGACCACGGTAAAAGACACCCGACCCTTGGAAACAATGTTATGGTAGGGTGCGGTGCAAAGGTGCTTGGACCATTCACTGTGGGGGACAATGCAAAGATAGCCGCAAATGCGGTAGTTCTTGAGCCTGTGCCTGCAAACTCAACGGCTGTGGGCGTGCCTGCAAGGATAGTTAAGCAGAACGGCAAGCGCACCTGCGACCTCGATCAGGTGCATATCCCTGATCCTGTGGCTCAGGAGCTTTGCCAGACAAGAATACAGATAGCTAAGCTGGAAAAGAGAGTGGCTGAGCTTGAAAAGATCGGAAAGAAAGAGCAGTAAAATATAAGGAAAGAGGTAAAGATAAATGAACATTTATAACACGCTTACTCACAAAATCGAAAAATTTGTACCAAACGAGCCGGGCAAGGTGTCAATGTATACCTGCGGTCCTACAGTTTATCACTATGCCCATATCGGCAATCTGAGAAGCTATATAATGGAGGACGTTTTGGAAAAGTATCTCCGCTATGACGGCTATGACGTAAAGAGAGTAATGAACATCACGGACGTTGGTCATCTTACTTCTGACGGCGATACAGGCGATGATAAAATGCTCAAGGGCGCAAAGCGTGAGCATAAGACTGTTATGGAGATCGCAAAATTCTACACTGACGCTTTCTTTGAGGACTGCAAGAAGCTAAATATCAAAAGACCTGACGTTGTTGAACCTGCAACGGGCTGTATTGGTGATTTTATCAAGGTGATATCTGCTCTTATGGACAAGGGCTATGCTTATGAGGCAGGTGGAAACATCTATTTTGATACTTCAAAGCTGAAAGAGTATTATGTTTTCCACAACTTTAATGAGGAAGATCTTGAGGTCGGCGTTCGTGAGGGCGTTGAGGAGGACACAAACAAGCGCAACAAGGCTGACTTTGTACTGTGGTTCACAAAGTCTAAGTTCGACGATCAGGAGCTTAAGTGGGATTCCCCTTGGGGTGTGGGCTACCCTGGATGGCATATCGAGTGTTCATGTATCTCAATGAAACATCTTGGCGAAAGACTTGACATTCACTGCGGTGGTATCGACAACGCTTTCCCACACCACACAAACGAGATAGCACAGTCTGAGGCTTATCTTGGTCACAAGTGGTGCAACTACTGGTTCCATATCCTGCACCTTAACACAAACAGCGGAAAGATGTCAAAGTCTAAGGGCGAGTTCCTTACTGTTTCACTGCTTGAGTCAAAGGGCTATGACCCACTGGTATACAGATTTTTCTGCTTGCAGTCACACTACAGAAAGTCACTTGTTTTCACATACGAAAACCTTGACAATGCAAAGACAGCATACAACAAGCTCACTGCAAGGATAGCACAGCTTATGGCTGACAAGAAGCCTGACGAGGTTGTGGAGCTTGAGGATTTTGAGAAGTTCAAGGGTAGCTTCAAGGCGGCGCTTGATGACGATATAAACACTTCAAATGCTATCACTGTTCTGTATGACGTTCTTAAAGCTGACACTAACAATGAAACAAAGCTTGCCCTTATCGAGGATTTTGACAAGGTGCTTTCACTTGGTCTGATAGAAGCTGCAAAGAAGCTCAGTGCTGACGGTGAAGAGGATATCCCTGAGGAGGTCAAGGTGCTTGTTGAGGAGCGTAAGGCTGCAAGAAAGGCAAAGGACTTTGCTAAGGCTGACGAACTGAGAGATAAGATAGGCGAACTTGGCTATATCGTTGAGGAAACAAGACAGGGTACCAAGATAAAGAAAAAGTAAAGGAGCTTTAAATGAGCAAAAATAAACAGGATCTGGGTCCATACCGCAGAAAACAGTTTCAGACGTATTTTCAGTTTTCACTTATAGCAATTTGCTTTGTTATAATCTTTGTTCTCTTTTACGCCTGCACTGGCAGAAGCAAGAACGATATAGACTATACTGATGCAAAGGTGATACAGATGGACGAACCTGCCGATGACAGCCCTGTGGTGGTTTTTGAAACAAACAAGGGAACTTTCAAGGCTGTGCTTTTCCCTGATGAAGCACCGAACTATTGCAAGTTTTTCACTGGACTTGTGGAAAAGGGCTATTATGACGGCACTTATGTGAGCATGGTGCAGGACGGTGTGTATTTTATAGGCGGAACAAAGCAGGCTGACGGTCAGACAACTTCTGACACTGACACTACCACTATCGAGGCGGAGTATTCAAAAAACCTGTGGCCTTTAAAAGGTGCGCTTTGTGCATACACTCAGGAGCAAGGTCACTTGTTCAGCAAGAAGAAGGTTTCAAACAGCTATCTTTTGTTTGTTGACAATTATGATCTCACTGAAGAGGAGCAGGCGGAGCTTGACAGCAAGCTTGCAGACAGCAACAATATCCCTGAGGATATCACCGATGCTTTTGAGAAATATGGCGGTGTGCTGAATTTCTCTCAGCAGTATACTGTTTTCGGTCAGGTATATGATGGCTTGGATATTTATGACGAGATATGCGGTACTGATGTGGCTGACTCTGAGACGCTGAAGCCTAGGGAGGACATACAATTCACAAAGGTGTATATGTCTACCTACGGAGAGAATAAAAACAGCAATGCTTTTGCAGGCAGTGCGGATAGTTCTGAGGTTTCTGAGAGTGCGGTCGACAGTGCAGACACAAGCTCGGAGATGTAAATTAATCATATCAATTAAAGCGAACGGGTGTATGCCTGTTCGCTTTTTATATTCACTGAAAATTCATTATTTATTTGTTTATTTCACTATAAATTTGTATTAAGCTCTGCTATACTACTCTTTAGAACATAAAGATTTTAACATTGTTTTCATGTGAACCAAGGCTTAAAATCAGAAGATTTTATACTTAATATAAGAATATGAAACACAAATGCTATTATATTAGACATGACGGCTTATATTGTAAATTACATTAATAACGTTGGCCGAGCCACAGTTCTTGACTTTATGAGCTTATTGTGGTAAACTTAAAACCAAGTCCATGTGTGAAAAAATTTCGGCAGTGCCTGAATTTTATGTGCGTTGAGCCGAGAGTTGAGCTTTCAAGGGTATTGGACGATATTAACGAATTTTTTTTGGTAACAGAATAGGCAGGAAAGTCCTGTCTTTAAAATAGGAGGAAAATTTATGAGCGAATACAAGATCTACTCATTGCATATGGGTAAGGCAAAATGTGCTGTTGATTTGGGTGATGGCTCTGAGCGTGGAGAGTATGTAAATCAGGATTACATTCTCAACAAAATGGGCAGACCACACAGAAGCATAAGCCTTATGTACTGCTACTATCCGCTGGATAAGGAGTTCCCCGGAAGAATTTCTGAGGTAATGAAAGATGCAGATGTTTCTTTTGCATGGGATTATCCATATGATGATTATTTCACATACAAAGGCGGTCTTGAGGGCAACACAGAGGGCGAGCCTTTTACCTTCATGAGAGATGTAAGACGTCATGGACAGGACGTTACACTCACACTCACAGTTGACCCACACGTTTCAGACGAACAGCTTATCGCTATCGCAAATGACCTTAGACCTTTCGGCAGACTTCTTCTTAGAATAAACCATGAAGCTACAGGCAACTGGTTCTCATTCAACAAGAGATGCACTTATCAGGAAGTTGCTGATTTCTACTGCCGTTTCAATAAGATACTTAAAGAGCATGCACCAAACGTTTCTACTATTCTTTGTATCGGTGGCATTGAAGATCTTAACAAGAAAGAGATAGAAAAGGAAGCAGAGTTTTCACAGGCTGTCAAGGAGACAGACATCTGGTCTGTTGATAAGTACATGGCTCTTCACTGGGGTTGGCCTTATGACGTTGCTGAAAGAGGCGGCACAAGCCACAGCAGAAGCAAGGTCAAGGACATATACAATATGACAAAGCGTTCTTTTGAGAGATTCAAGGAGATAAACGGCGGCGTTACAAAGCCAATGGTAATGAGCGAGTTCAACGCTGACGGTGATGTTACAGGTCCATACGATCAGGCAGCAATGGTAAAGGAATTCTGCGATATGCTCAAAGCTGACGGTGAGAGCTGGTTCTCAGGATTTACTTTCTATCAGTTCAGAGACAGAGGACGTCTTGGTCTTGAGATTCAGGACCCTAACTATGCTGACTGCGGTATCGAGCAGCCTGTTATGAAGACATACAAGGAGATTATCCACGATGATTTCTTCAAGCCTGCAATGACAAGAGGCGACGAGGTTACACTGCCATGCACGCTTCGTTGGGGCGGTTCTGAGGACGCAGAGGGTCTTGAGATCCCTCTCCACTTTGAAAAGAATCCACACTTCTGCGAGGTTACATTTGATGATGATTCAAACATCATGATGGAGATAAACGGCAAGTGGTTCTATAAGTCACCTGAGGCAAAGACGATCGACCTTATGGCAGCTTTCTTTGAGAAGCCGCTGGAGGGTGAGGCTGATCTTACTCTCAGACTTTTTGCTCCTCCTGCAAGCGGTGAGAATGATTTGTCTATTGAGGACGGACTTATGAACAGCTACACAGAGATCAAGAAGCTTCCTAATATCCGTATCAGATTCGAGCCAGTTGAGCTTTAATTTCAGACATAATTTAAGGGACGGTTTTGCCGTCCCTTTTTGTGTGATATTTCGGCTTATATAAACGAGTGTAGGTAAACGGGCGAACAGTGTTCGCCCCTACAATAAAAAGCCGTTTACTGTACAAAAATTCGTACATTAAACGGCTTTTTTTGGTTATTTATCACACGGTGCTTGTCTTGACATTATCTGCATTGCGGCTTTAAGACCGTCAACGGCGGCGGACATTATGCCTCCTGCATAGCCTGCACCCTCGCCGCAGGGATAGAGATTTTCCACTGAGAGAGATACCATATCTGCGTTTCGTGTAATGCGAACAGGGGAGCTGGTACGGGTTTCAGGTGCGGTGAGCATTGCACCTTTATCGCCGAAGCATTTCATTTTTCGTGAGAAATTCTGCAAGCCGCCTTCCAGCATATCAGTCACGAATTTAGGAAATACATCACGAAGCTCTGTCGCCTGACAGCCAAGTGCATAGGTGGGTGAAACCGTGCCTGCTATTTCAGACTTGCCATCAAGAAATCCGCCAACTGTTGTGCCTGCGCCTTTATATGAGCCTGTGAGAGTATATGCTTTTTGCTCTATAGACCGTGCGAAAGCCACTCCGTCAAGCGGGCAGTGACCAAAGTCGTCAGGGGTAACGGCCACGACAACTGCAGCGTTTGCGTTTTCACCGTCACGGGCAAACTCGCTCATGCCATTTGTGACAGTGCCGCCGTTTTCGGAAGCTGACGGCACAACTGTACCGCCTGGACACATACAAAAAGTGTAAACACCTCTGCCGTTTTTATCACGCCATGAAAGCTGATATTCACCCTTTGGAAGAAGTGGATTGCCTGCATGGTCGCCGTATAAGCTTTCGTCAACAGCCGTCTGCTTATGTTCTATTCTTGCGCCAACTGAGAACGGCTTAGGCTCGAGGAAGATGTTTTTGCGCTGCAAAAGCTCAAAAGTATCCCTTGCGGAATGACCAATAGCAAGTATAACGGCAGACACTTTTTCGTTTTTTTCACCTGCTGATATAGTCTGCACTTTGCCGTTAGCGATAGCCATATCAGTGAGGGGAGTATCGAATCTTACCTCGCCCCCAAGCTCTATTATCCTTTTTCGGATAGCCGTGACGATATTTCGCAGATTGTCAGTGCCTATATGCGGTTTAGCTTTTGTGAGGATCTCTTTCGGCGCACCGAAATCCACGAAGCGTTCAAGAACATATCTGCAAAGAGGGTCTTTTATTCGTGTGGTGAGCTTGCCGTCAGAAAATGTGCCTGCACCACCTTCACCGAATTGCACGTTGCAATTGGTGTCAAGCTCGCCTGTAAGCCAGAATTTCTGTACCGCCGCAGTACGTTTTTCCATTGAGCTGCCACGCTCTAAAATAATCGGTCTATATCCCTGCTCGGCAAGGGCAAGCCCTGCGAACATTCCTGCCGGTCCAAAACCTGCAATGACAACTCTGCCCTCGGTTTTTTCGGTGGATATGACAGGCTTGTAAACACTGCGCTCAACATAGGTCAGGGAAGTGTTCTTCTCACAAAGCTTCTTTTCAAGGTCGGCACTGTCAAGTGTCACGAAAACTGAGTGGACAAAGTGAATGTCGTTGCGTTTTCGTGCGTCAAGAGAGCTTTTGTGTATCTCGCAGTCTATGGCGTGTTTTGAGGCACTGCCTAGCTTTTTCAGAGCGGTGGAGATAACTTCCTGCTCTGTTGCGTTAAGGGGGGAACTTATTTGATTTACTATTATTGGCATATATCCTCCTGCGTTTTTACCGAAAAATCGGGACGAATAGATCGTCCCGATAAAATTTTATTAGTCTGAAACAACTATTTGTATCTCGTTTTTGCCGAAACCCCAAACATTGTTGTAGGTCGGTGAATAGATTATAGCCTCTCGTGCATAAGAACCAGAGTCAATTATGTCGCTGAGATTGACCTCAGCGTATAAGTCGCTGTCCTTAAGCTTGTTTATCACATCTTCAGGACCGTAGACCTTGACGTTTGTGAGCTTTTTTGTTTCTATCTCAGTGGACTTGCCTGACGGCTTGCCCGTTGCGATGATATGGTCTGATGTTATGGTGAATTCCTTCGAGGTGTATCCCTCTGAGTCAAAGGATACACGAACGTTTTCATCGCCATTCATATTGATCTCACCTGAGTTAAGTGGGATCTTGAAGCTGAACACCTTTGCAAGGTTTATCTCTGAAAGGTTTATGGAGCCGATAGTGATCGTTTCTGTATCTGTGTCGTCAAGATTTGGCGACACCACAGATATCTCTTCCTCGGAAAGCTTCAGCGGCAGGGAGTTGACATCAAAATTATCCGTACAATTTGAGATATCTACCTTTAGCTTTGCTGTCTTTTTCTTGTAGATAACAAAATTCACATCGACAGACTTTGTATCCTTGACTTCTATTTTAGATGGATCAACAACGTTGTCGTCATCGTCATAGAATACTATATCCTGTGTGTTGATAGTCGTGTCCTCGGATATTTTCTTTGATTTTGAGATCTGTGCCACTGCTTTGCTTATGTTGTCAAGGTCATTTTTCGGACCTTCAACTGTTATCTCGCTTGGCGATGTGGTAGTTTCTTTAAGGATATAGCCCTCCTCAGCACTTATGAGCGGGGCTTCTGCGGTGAGTGGGATAGTCTTTGTGGTAAGTCTGTCAAACTCCACAGAAACAGTGTCAGGGTTGACAGAAACTACAGTTACCTTGTCGGTGGAATGTGATGACTTGACATCGATGTCAAGGTCGTAGGTACCCTCTTTTGTTACGTCATCAAGATTGACAGTTGCCACAAGATCTGCGGCAGTATAGCTGCCTATCTCATAGTTCATGCCCTTTATCTCAACGTCTACGGAGATGTCCTTATAGTTGAGTGCGGAAAGTCCTTTTTCTTTTGCCTGCGTTCCGTCAAGTGAGAACACAACAGGAACGTTTGTTATAGTCTTATTTATTGTAGGATACTGAGTGATAGAAAGAGCAAACCATATTATTACAGCTATGATTATGGAAAGTATCCTCAAACCAAAGTCTGCACCATGGCGATTTTCTTTTTTAGCCTTTTTTACTTTTTCCATTTTGAAATCACCCTTCCTGCAAAAGAATTTTCTCTAATGGAATTAGCGTCCTTTTCAGGCAAAAGACGATTGTCCAGAAGTCTTTTCAGAGAGTCCTTTGAATATCCTCTGGTAAGCTCTCCGTTTTCGGCAACTGAGATGTTGCCTGTTTCCTCAGATACCACGACGACTATTGCGTCAGAGTTTTCGCTCATTCCGATAGCTGCACGGTGTCTTGAACCGAGTTGTTTGTTTATAAGTTCGTCTTTCTGCGGTCTTGGCAAGAAACAGCCTGCCGCAAGTATTATTCCGTCTCTGATTATTACAGCACCATCATGGAGCGGTGTATTCGGGAAGAATATGTTTCCGAATATCGCTGTTGACGGTATGCAGTTGAGTATCGTTCCTGTAGCTATCTGTTCCCCAAGCTTTGTCTTTCTCTCACAGATTATAAGCGCACCTGTTTTGGTGGAAGAAAGACTTGCGGCAGAATCACATATAGCGTCAATAGCTTTTTTCCAATGTTCGGTGTTGTCGTCAGAGTCACTTGAGCTAAAGAAATTAAAGCCACCCAGACTTGTTCGTCCAACCTTTTCAAGAACACGTCTGAGTTCAGGCTGAAACATTATGATAAGAGCAAGGAAGCCCCACTGGAAGCAGATCCTTAGCAAAAATCTGATAGTTTGCAAATTAAAGAATACTGCAAGCAGGTAGCAACCTATAAGTATAAGGATACCTTTTGTGAGCTGCTGCGCCCTTGTTTCGCGAATAAGCTTTATGCCGTGGAATATCAGAAAGGAGAGGATAGCAATATCGACAATGTCATTAAGACCTATTGATGTAAAAACGCCCCAAATAGCGTTTATAACATAAGCGATACTGTCAAGCATAGTTCACACCCTTTCGATAATTTCTGTAAATGTAATGAAAAAAACAAAACAAATACAGATGATTTTATATACATTAATAGTATATCATATTTTTTCGCAAAGTACAAGGGTTGAACAAGATTTTTTTTAATAAAAAGCGGACCTTTTTTCAGTCCGCTTCTATATCAGCTCTCTTTTGGAAGATAAAATCTTCCTGAGAGCTTTTGTGTTTTTACTTCGTTTATGAAGGCTTTCGGATCGGCTTCTTTTACAGCGTGTATGACCTTTTTGGTCTGTGCCGCTGATACTACTGAATAGACGATCTGTCTTTCGCAGTGTTCATAAGACCCCTCGCCGTCAAGTATGGTCGCGCCATGCTGGCTCACTGCATAAATAGCGTCTGCTATCTCTTTGGGTTTGTTTGTTACGATAAGCAAGGTGCTTTGCTGGAATTTTTTGTAGAGCATATGCAAAACGGTTGTTGAAGCATATTGAAAGATGATAGAATACAGTGCTTTGTCCCAGCCGAACATAAAGCCTGCAACGCACAATATGACCGCATTGAAGCCAAGTATAACATTGAAGGTGTCCATATTGCTTTTCTCTGAAAGATAAATGGATATAAAGTCCGTTCCACCTGATGTTGCACCACGATTAAGGCAGAGGCTAATGGCAACGCCGTTTATCATTCCTCCGAAGATGCTTATGAGAAGCACGTCCTGGGTGATTATGTGATTGGGGATAAGGTCGGTGAAAAAGCTGTTGAGCAGTATCATCACGCAGGAAAAAGCCGTGAACTTTTTGCCGATAAATCTGAAACCGATATACACGGGGATTATGTTCAGAGTTATGTTTATGATGCTGAACGGAAGCATTATGCCTGCAAGCTGTTTCACTGCACGCTGTATGAGTATGGACATTCCTGTCATTCCGCCTGGGTAAAGACCGCCTGTGTTTACAAAGGTCTTTGTGTTTAGCGCCATCAGAAAGGCGGCGACAGTCACGGCGATAATTGTGAAAATGTCTTTTCTGATATCTTTTTTCATGGCTTTGCCACTCCTTTCATATGTCAGCAATTATTCTCCTTTAAGCTCGGCAAATTTTTTCTGCATGGTAGGGTTATTTTTGGTAAGACTCTTGATAGTGAGAGCGTCAGCCTTTTTGTTTGCAAGGCGCAGATTGTTTTCTGATGAAATAAGGTTTTCTTTTATCTTTGTGAGATGTGCTATAGACTTGTCTATTTCTGTGATAGCTTCGCCAAAACGTCTGCTTGCAAGTTCATAGTTTCGGGCAAAGCCCTCCTTGAAAGTGTTGATGTTTTGCTCAAACATTGTGATGTCGATATTCTCGTTGCGCACCTTTTCAAGCTCTTCCTTATAGGAAAGGGTATTCATGGCGGCATTTCTCAGTATGGTGATTATCGGTATAAAGCACTGAGGTCTGACTACATACATTTTATCATAAGCATATGAAACATCTGTGATGCCTGCGTTATAAAGCTCGCTGTCGCTTTCCAAAAGTGAAACAAGTACAGCGTATTCGCAATTTTTCTGACGTCTGTCCTTGTCCAGCTCCTTGAAGAAATGCTCGTTCTTTTTCTTGGTGGAGGTGGTGTCCTGCTCGTTTTTCATTTCAAACATTATGGATATTATCTCCACACCGTTTTCATCACATTCACGGTAGATAAAGTCGCCCTTGCTTCCTGAGCTTGCATCGTTATCCTTGTCAAAATAAGCGTTTCTGAATGCGGTAGCTCTTATCTTGTTGAACTCGTTCATGCAGTGCTGTTCAAGGCTCTCGCCCACCATTTTTGTAGACAGACGGCTTTTTAGGTCTTTGTAGTATGCGATAGCTTCGTCCTTGCTTTTTATCTGTGCATTAAGATCTGCAATAGTGGAGTTTTTCTCACTTTCCACTTTTGAAAGTGCAGTGGTAAGCTCCAAAGCCTTTTCGGTATCCTTATTTTTGATATCCGTTTCAAGACGTGTTATCTCCGCTTTATATTCATTTTCTGACTTTTGCATTTGCAGAGTATGCTCAGAATTGAGCTGCTGTATCTGCATATCACGCTGAGATATTTCCTGCCTGAGCTTATCCTTTTCGCTGTTGAATTGCGATCTTGCTTTCTCCACAGCCATTGATATGGCAAGTTCTTTTTCTGTGGTCATAGATTTGGTCTGAGCGGTAAGCTGTGCGATAAGCTTTTCGTTTTGACTTATCTGCTCCTTTAGCTGCTCAAGCGTTTTTTCATACTCGGCTCTTGTGCTTTCCTGAGCCTTTGTGACTGCAAGTGTCTTTTCACTCTCACCGTTAGCCGCAGCCGCTTTCAGCTTTTGTATCTCCATATCCTTATCATTGACAGCCTTTGTATACTTGCTGTCAAAATCAAGCTTAGCAAGCTTCAAAGCCTTGTCTTTTTCATCAGCTACACGCTTGTCAAGCTCTTTATCAAACTCAGCCGTTTTTACCTGTGCCACGATAGCCGCATAGCCCTGTTCATCAACTTTGAACACCTCTCCGCAGTGGGGACATTTTATTTCAGACATTTTATGTACCTCCGATTTCTTGTTTTTTCTTTAATATGATTATACCATATTTTATTCTCCTATACAAGAAATGAAGAAGATTTTTTTACGACAAAAAAGCAGGAACGTATTACCACGCTCCTGCCAATTTTTTTGAAAAGCCCAACAGTTAGCGAGCGACCAAAGGTTGCCCCTACATAAAATAGCTACGTCTTTTGTAGGGGACGGCGCCCTCGACGTCCCGCTTGCTTGTTTTTTTCAGCACTCTCAGCAGGAACGTAAAATCACGCTCCTGCGAAAATTTAGCCAAGTATTCTCTTTATATCTTCCTCTGGTGTGCTGATAGGAGTAAGCTGGAACTTATCCACCAAAACGTCAAGCACGCCCTTTGAAACGAATGCAGGGAGGGTCGGTCCGAGGTAGATGTTCTTTATGCCCAATGAAAGCAGGGTGAGAAGTATGCACACTGCTTTTTGCTCATACCATGAAAGCACAAGTGTCAGCGGCAGATCGTTCACGCCGCAGTCGAACGCCTCGGCAAGTGCAAGGGCTATCTTTATGGCTGAGTATGCGTCATTGCACTGTCCGCAGTCAAGTATCCTTGGTATGCCGTCGATAGTGCCAAGATCCATATCGTTTATGCGGTATTTTCCGCAGGCAAGAGTGAGGATAAGGCTGTCATGAGGCGTGAGCCTTGCAAAGTCGGAATAGTAACTTCTGCTCGGTGACGCACCGTCACAGCCGCCTATGAGGAAGAAGTGCTTTATCCTGCCCTCTTTCACAAGGCTTATTATCTTTTCGGCATTTGACAGCACTGCGTTGTGTGCAAAGCCTGTTGTTACTGTGTGACCGCCGTTCATGCCTGTCATTTCTCTGTCCTCGTCATAGCCGCCGCACTCGATGGCTTTTTCTATAACAGGCGTAAAATCCTTGTCATCGCCAATGTGCACAAGCTCAGGATATGACACGATAGAGGTGGTGAAAACTCTGTCGCAGTAGCTTTGACGGACAGGCATTATGCAGTTTGTTGTGAAAAGTATCGGTGCAGGGATATTGTGAAATTCCGACTGCTGATTTTGCCAGCCTGTGCCGAAATTGCCCTTTAGCTGCGGATAGGCTTTGAGCTTTGGATAACCATGGGCAGGGAGCATTTCACTATGAGTGTAGATATTCACTCCTTTATCTTTGGTCTGCTCAAGGAGAAGTTTCATATCGTGCAGGTCATGACCGCTCACGACGATAAAAGGTCCTTTTTCAATGGTTAGTGGAACTTCTGTAGGGACAGGGTCGCCATATGCGTCAGTGTTTGCGGCATCGAGAAGTGCCATACATTTCAGGTTCACATTGCCTGTTTCAAGCACCAGCCCCAACAGCTTTTCAGGGTCGTTCTCACTGCCTATGGCACGCAGAGCCTTGTAGAAAAAGCTTGTCACCTCGCTGTCAGTTTTGCCAAGTGCCTGTGCGTGATAAGCATACGCCGCCATACCCTTTATTCCGAAGAGGATAAGTGATTTCAGCGAGCGGATATCCTCATGATCGTTCCACAGTTTTTTCATGTCGTAGTCATCAAACTTCTGAGAGTTGATGCGGTTTCGCTCAATGTGTATCTCCTCTGTGAGCTGTTTTATGGTGACATTATTGAAGTTCACGTTTGTGATAGTCGTAAAAAGCCCTTTGAGTATGAGCATATCTGTTTTTTCAGTTGGCGAGCCATTTTCTGCGGCATTTGCAAGGGCAATAAGTGCACCGATAAGCTCGTCTTGATAAACTGCTGTGTCGGCTTTTTTGCCGCATACGCCTACTTTTCCGTCACAGCCTGTGTTGTGTGCAGTCTGCTGACACTGGAAACAAAACATATCTTTCATTGGTAAGACCTCCGTATATTTGTGATAGGTCTATTATGTACCGATATGTGAAATTTATTCCTGCGTTTTATGAGAAAAACAGCCTTACTGCAAGTGCAGAGAATACAAATCCCATGGCGTCGGAAAGGCACGCCGCAGCAAATACCGAGGGATAAGCCTTTTGTTTTATGGCTGAAAAATATACTGCTATGGTGTAGAATGTGGTTTCCGTTGACCCCATTAAAACGCTTGCCACACGTCCGCTGTAGCTGTCAGGGGAAACGCTTGAAAGAATGGTTTCAAGGCAGGCGAGTGCGCCGCTCCCTGAAATGGGTCTGACTATGGCAAGGGGTATGCACTCTTCCGGAAAGCCTAGAAAAGTGGTCACAGGTCGGAGCAGGCTTGCTATAATATCAGCCGCACCTGACGAGGTGAACATTCCCACTGCTGTCATAAGCAGAATGAGCATTGGTATCAGCCCCACGGCGATTTTGAGGTTTTCAGTCGCACCCTCGCAGAACACATTCACTATATCCACCTTTTTCACAAGCCCATAGCAAAGTATAAAAACCATAAGCGCAGGCACGAAAATGTCACCGAAATTCATGGCGTTCGTCCTTTCTGAGGTTGAGGGCATAGACCATAAGACAGCCTGCGGTCACGGAGATAAGGGAGGAGAAAATGATAGCAGGCGTTACGTCAAAGGGGGATACTGCACCGTGTTCAAGGCGCATTGCCGCAATGGTGGAGGGGATAAGCTGAATGGAAGCTGTGTTAAGCACCACAAGCATAGAAATGCACTTCTTTCGTGCCACAGGCGGAAGCTTCTGCATGGCTTTCACGGCGGCTATGCCTGAGGGTGTGGCGGCATTGCCTAATCCTAAAAGGTTTGCGGTCAGGTTCATTGTCACGGCATTCATGACCTCAGGGCAGTGTGTGGCATCTCTGAATAGTAGCCTTGTGACAGGGGATAGCATACGGGCAATGACCGCTGTTATGCCAGCCTTTTCACATATCTTCATAAGTCCGCCCCAAAGACACATCGAGCCACTCAAGTATATGACAAGCTCCACCGCTTTGTTACAGCCTTCAAGAGAAGCCACTGATACTGCTGTCATGTCGCCTTTAAGAAAACCGCATAACAAGGCGGATAGGGACAATATCACAATTATTACGCTTAATATAATTAACACTCCTTTCAGTTAGTATTCATATCAAGTTAATATATAAAAAACTTTGACAATAAGTGTGAAATTTTGGTGATAACGCTTGACAAATGTAATTATGTTTGTTATAATATGTTTATCATAAGATTTATGTTAAATGAAATACTATTTTTGTGTTTCAAATTAATTTAAAGGGGATTGATTTTATGAAATCTACAGGAATTGTAAGAAAAGTTGACGAGCTTGGAAGAATAGTTCTTCCTATCGAGCTCAGAAGAACCTACGACCTTGCTGTTAAGGACGCTATCGAGATCTATACAGATGATGACAAGATCATTCTGAAGAAGTTCCAGAGAACTTGTATCTTCTGCGGAAGCGGTGAAGAGTGCGTTGAATACAAGGGCAAGACAATTTGTGCAGCTTGTATGGCAGAGCTCAAGGGTGAAGCTAAGTAATTACATATTTGTAGTAATATTATGAAACAGACAGGACGGACATGAAAGTGTTTGTCCTGTTTTTATTTTATGTGATAGAAAAAGCGTGTATGCAAAAAAACATACACGCTTTTTTATATTATAAGCTTTTTGAAATCATCTTCGCTGCCATTAAATACCGTCATGTGGAGATATTCGCCGCTTTCATAGAATGAGAATTTTACACGGTTGGTATAAGTCCAAAACGTCCAATCCATATCCTCGTCAGGCTTTGAAAACAGGCTCTCATACCATATCTTGTCCTTGTTAAATCTGCTGTCTGAAGCAACGATGTTTTTGTACGTCCGTTCTGTGCAGTATATGACAGGTCTTACGCCGTATTGCTTTTCTATCCTGTCGCAGAAGTCTGCAAGGTTATCTGCGGCTTCGTAATAGTCAGGGGGCAAAAGTCTGTAAAGTCCTCTCAGTCTTACCTCCACTGCAGGGATAAGCCTGCCGCTTAGATCCTCGCCCACAGCATTTATGAAATGCTCTGCCTGCTCAGTGCCGTCAGTATCAAGCTCAAGCACATGATATGCTCCAACTGATATATCAGTGTCCTTTGAGCCGTTCCAGTTGTCACGGAACGCACCGTCCTCAAAGGTAGTGCCTTTGGTGGCTCTTATATAGGCGGTCTGGATATTCTGCTTAGCAAAACTCTTCCAGCGTATCTCGCCCATTGACTCTGTTACAACAGGTCCTCTTATTGGATAGTCACGCTTTTTCGGCTCATTGAACCACAGTCTGCCAGTATACAAAAGCACCGCAAGGTTTATCACAAGCACAACTGCACACAGTATTAACAGCCGTTTTACGAGCTTTTTCAGAAATCTGTGACGCGGCTTTTCTTCTTCGTAGACCTCGTAATTTGTGTAGTTTGAAAGGTCACGATCGTCATACTCGCTGTCTATTTTGTTTATAGCTTCCTTGTCAAGCTTGAATTTCTTGCTGCGTTTCATTAGCAGTATCCTCTCGGTTAAATTCCTCAGAATTTGCGATAAGCTCCGCAAAGGTATATGTGTCAAGCTTGTTCCTTACCATTTCAGATATCTCGTTAAAAGCTTTCTGATAACAGCAGATACCGTCTGCACCTCTGTTGCAGGTGCAGTCTGGGGAAAGACATCTTGAAAAATAATATGTACCCTCTATGGCTTCAAGAACGTCTTTCAAGGTAAGCTGTGCAGGGTCTTTATTTATGATATAGCCCCCCTGCGTGCCTTTATATGACTTCACTATGTCAGCCGCAACAAGCTTTCTCAGTATCTTCAGCGCAAATCGAAGTGTAACGCAGGCGTCATTGGAAATGGTCTTTGCGTCCATTTTGTCTTTTTCGCGGCATAGAACGGATACTATTCTTACTGCGTAATCCGCCTCAAGTGTTATAAACATTTATTTCCTCCGAAACTTAGTCAAGATAATCTCTTACCTTGTTGCTCCTGTTAGGGTGACGGAGCTTTCTGAGAGCCTTTGCCTCTATCTGACGTATTCTCTCACGGGTAACGTTGAACTGCTGACCTACTTCTTCAAGAGTTCTTGAACGTCCGTCCTCAAGACCGAAACGCAGTCTGAGCACCTTCTCTTCTCTCTCTGTAAGAGTGGAAAGCACCTGATTTATCTGCTCTTTAAGAAGCACAAGTGAAGCGGCTTCTGCCGGAGCCGGAGCGTCATCATCAGGGATAAAGTCGCCAAGATGTGAGTCCTCCTCCTCACCGATAGGTGTTTCAAGAGAAACAGGGTCCTGAGCGATACGCATTATCTCTCTTACTCTTTCAACGCTCATATCAAGCTCTTTTGCTATTTCCTCAGGTGACGGGTCATGACCGTTCTTGTGGAGAAGCTGTGAGGATACTTTCTTTACCTTTGTGATAGTTTCTACCATGTGTACAGGTATTCTGATAGTTCTTGCCTGATCGGCGATCGCTCTTGTTATAGCCTGTCTTATCCACCATGTGGCATATGTGGAGAATTTGAAGCCCTTTGTATAGTCGAATTTTTCAACGGCTTTGATAAGACCCATGTTGCCTTCCTGGATAAGGTCAAGGAAGCTCATTCCTCTGCCCACATATTTCTTTGCGATAGAAACAACAAGTCTGAGGTTTGCTTCTGCAAGTCTTTTTCTTGCTTTTTTAGCGTCCTTTTCATTGCCGCTAGACATCTTTTCTGCAAGCTGTATCTCCTCCTCTGAGGTAAGAAGCGGCACTCTGCCTATTTCCTTAAGGTAGATCTTGACCGGGTCGTCGATAGCGATCCCGTCAGTTGAAATGGAAATATCAACGCCGTCCTGATCCAGATCGTCTTCTGGGTTTACCATGTCAAGGCTGTCGTCGGTGATGATATCATCAATTATCTCAATGTTATTTGCGGCACAGCTATCGTAGAAGCTGTCCATTTGCTCAACGTCATAGTCGAGCTTTTCAAGAGCGTCAGTTATCTCTTTTGTAGTGAGCTTGCCTGTAGTTTTGCCGTGTTCCATAAGGTTATCAAGTATCTGTTTCTTGTCTGTCATTTCAAACACTCCAATCTCAATTTTTACATCGGTTGATCTTTGCTAATTCTTTTTGCGCATTTCTTCAAACTTTTTGAAGAAGTCATCGTCGGATATATCCTCCTGTTTCTCCTTCGGCTTGTAGTTTAAAAGCACATTTATATAATCCTCAGCGACCTTGGCGTCAATGCCTAGTTCGCTGTATTTTTCCAGTATCTCCGTTATCTTACCCACTTCCTCGGGTGAAAATTCACCATTAAAAGATGATACAGAGCAATCCTGCAGATCGGTTATCTTGCTCGTCAGGCTTTCGTAAACACGCCTATTGAAGCTGGTAACGAATTTGTCGGGCGGAAGCCTTTTGAGAACATCTCCGCAGGCGTCATGATTATTGTAGAGATAATATATGATACCCGCTTCGGCGGCGGATTCTCGTCTGTGTTCATTGGCTTCGGGGTTTATGGTGTCACGCTTGTCAGCGAAGGTTATAGTGCGAGTCCATTCCTTTTTGCTATACTGATAGCGACGGTTTTTAAGTATAGCATTAAGTTCTGCATTGACAGTTGTGATGCTCACATTCTGTTCAGCCGCCACCTTTTTTGCGTATATCTCACGCTCAGTAGGGGAGCTTATATCCGCAAGGACTTTATAGGCTTTTTTGAGATAATCTATCCTGCCTATATCAGTGTCCATATCAATGCCGTCTTTGCATTTGTCTAGCTCAAACTCTATTGCACCGTCCGATTTTTTCAGCAAATGGCGAAAGTGGTCTGCTCCGAATTTGTTTATGTACTCATCAGGGTCTTTTGCACCGTTCATTTTGATAACGGTGGTCTTAAGACCGGTTTCACCTAGAATTTTTATTGCTCTCGTTGTGGCTTTCTGACCTGCGCCGTCTGCGTCATAGCATATGACAACGTTGTCTGCATAGTTGGATATTATCTTCGCCTGCTCAGGGGTGAGCGCAGTTCCGCAGGAAGCTACGGCATTCTCAAAGCCTGCCTGATTAAGGGAAATAACGTCAAGGTTACCCTCGCACAGAAGAATAGTCTTATCTTTCACTGCAGCGTTTTTGGCGAAGTTCATGGAGAAAAGAAATCTGTTTTTTGAATACACAAGGGTATCTTTTGAGTTAAGGTATTTTCTCTTATCGTCAGGTGTGAGCGCTCTTCCGCCGAAGCCCACTATATGACCTGCAAGGTCGATAAAAGGGAACATTGCACGATTTACGAAGAAATCGAACGTATTTCGGGTATTCTTCTGTGAACGTGAGATAAGCGAGCCTTGCTCCAATTCTTCCTCGGTAAAGCCCTCAGAGAGCATATAGCTTTTCAAGGCAGACCAACTGTTTGGAGCAAAGCCCATTCCATATTTCTTTATGGTTTCAATACTGAGCTTACGTTTGTTTATAAGATAGTCAAGACATTCCTTGCCCTGTGGCGTCTTTAGCTGATGATAGAAAAACCTTGCGGCTGTTTTATTCATTTCATAGAAGCGCTTTCTGGTATCGGTGCGCTTGCTGTCATAGCCGTTATCCTCTGGAAGTGGCACTCCGCCACGTTCTGCAAGGAGCTTGACAGCTTCCCAATAGTCCAGATTATTGTACTTCATTGTAAAAGTGATAACATCTCCGCCTGCTCCGCAGCCAAAGCAGTGAAAATACTCTTTGTCAGGGTGAATATGGCAGGACGGGTTTTTTTCGTTGTGAAAAGGGCAGAGGCAAACATAATCTCTGCCTGTTCTTTTGAGGGTGACATAGCTGCCCATTACCTCTGCGATAGGGTTGGCAGCTTTAAGTCTTTCTATAAAATCTATAGGCAGCGGCAAATTTCTTCCTCCTTGGGTATGCGCTAATACTTTGTCCACCCCAATGGGATAAACAGATTTTTAAAGGTCTCAATGGCAAAGCCGTCTGTCATGCCTGATATGTAATCGCAGATAGCACGGTCAATTCCGAACTGATAGGCGAGATTCATATAAAAGGCAGGCAGCTTTTCGATATGATGAACATAGTAGTCATAGAGCTTTGCTATCATGTCTTTAGCCTTGACTTCTTCTGATTTGCACTTTGGATTTGTGTACACAAAGTCAAACATAAATCTATGCAGTGCAGTGTAGGCGTCACTCACTTCGTCGTCCATATGCAGGCTTTCGGCTCCGCCCTTGATAAGCGAGGTCACAAGAGTGGTTATCCTCTCAGACTTGGATCCGCCAAGAACCTTTGTGATGTTTTTCGGAATATCCTCCTCGGTCATAATGCCTGCACGAACGGAATCGTCGATATCGTGATTTATATAGGCGATAACGTCTGCAAATCGCACAACATAGCCCTCTTTCGTGTCGGCTATCATGTTAGTGTGCTTTAATATTCCGTCACGGACTTCTTCTGTGAGGTCAAGGCCCTTGCCGTCTTTTTCCAAAATATCCACTACACGCAGGCTTTGCTCATAGTGGTGAAAGCCGTCAGGGCTAAGCTCGTTGAGAGCCCTTTCTCCTGCATGACCAAAAGGCGTATGACCAAGGTCGTGACCCAGTGCGATAGCTTCGGTGAGATCTTCGTTGAGCCGCAAAGCCCGTGAGATAGTCCGTGCGATCTGACTTACCTCAAGGGTATGAGTAAGTCGTGTTCTATAATGGTCGCCTGCAGGGGACAGATAGACTTGAGTTTTATGCTTCAGCCGTCTGAAAGAGTTGCAGTGAAGTATCCTGTCACGGTCACGCTGGAAACACGTCCTCAGCGGACAAGGTTCGCAAGGCTCTTTACGCCCTTTTGAATCAACAGACAAGCAGGCGTTTTCGCTCAGAAATTGTTTTTCAAACAACTCGGTTTGTTCTCTCGGCAGCACAAAAATTCCCCCTTACAGTATATAAAACATACTAACTCTATATAATATATACTATAATAGTTCAAAAAAGCCTTTATTTTTACATAAAGGCTGAATGTTTTTGTATAATCGCACAAATTTCAAGCGAAATCAGCAAGAAGATTTGTTTCTTCTGACAATTCAAGCTTGCCGCAGGATATATCCGTAAGCTGTTTTTTCAGCTTGTCTGAAAATTCAGACTTCACAAGAAACGCAAGATCTACAGAATCGGCAAAGTCCTCTTTTTCCATTATCACGCCATATTCAGGCAGCGCATAGCTGACCTTGCCATAAAGTGTATAGTCGCAGGAAAAGGATATTCTTGAGCACTCACACATTTTCATTTTTCTTGCAGCGTTCACCGCCATTGAACAACCCTGAGAATAGGCTCTTGTAAGACCGCTTGCACCCAAAAGTATTCCACCGAAATATCGTGTCACCACCACACAAACGTCTGTAAGCCCAGATTTGTTTATTACATCAAGCACAGGCACTCCGCCTGTACCCTGTGGCTCGCCGTCGTCGCTGTATCGTGAAACGTTACCCTCTCTCAACACATAGGCATAGACGTTGTGCCTAGCCTTGCGGTTTTCGGCTTTTATCCTGTTTATAAATGCGACAGCCTCATCAGCGGTGCTGACAGGTGCGATATGCCCGATAAATTCGGACTTTTTCTCCGTAAAGCTCGCCTGAGCTTCCTCATAGATTGTTGTATATCCCATTTGGTTTCCTCATATAAAAGAAAAAAGGAACGGAATTATCCGTTCCCTTTGAAAATTAGTCAAGATTAAATCTCTTCTTGAATCTGTCAACACGTCCGCCTGTATCTACGAGCTTCTGCTTACCTGTGTAGAATGGGTGGCACTTAGAACAAATTTCAACCTTGATATCCTTCTTTGTAGAACGAGTATGGATAACATTACCGCAAGCGCAAGTAATTGTTGTTTCCTCATACTTTGGGTGAATTCCTTCTCTCATTTGACTTCCTCCTTCCAAACTAAAATTATGACTCATAGAAGCCCATCATTTCAGTTTAGACAGTAGTTCTATGTAGTATTTATCAATATGCTGAACAAATCAGCTTTATTATTATACCATTATATACGTCACTTGTCAAGCACTTAACACTTTTTTTACATTTATCCTGCTCATTTCGACAAAACAAAAAGGCAACCCATCGGCTGCCCTTTGCTTGTGTAAAAATTTTGGAGAGGATGAAACGAGCTAAGAGTTTGATCTTAGTGTTTACATTCTTTTTTCTTTCTCTGTTCTACATTACATATTATAGCCTTTAGGGGCTGTAACTTCAAGAACAGACAAGTTACATTTCACTACAATACTGTTACAAATTATTTCAATTTGTAACTTTAAAATAACCTTAAATTTTCCTCAAAGCAGCCTTATTATTCGTGGTCAACTCCGTATGCTGCACGGTATTCCAGCATTTTGTCAAGATACTCTTTGCCCTCAACAACACCGTCCTGAATAGCCTTGATGATATCGTTGATGTTTACGATAGAGTATACTTTTACGCCAAAGTCTTTATAAGCCTGTTCAACAGCTGAAAGGTCAGTATCCAGTGCCTTTTCCATTCTGTCAACTGTGATGACCATGCCTGTTACGTTTACGTCTGCGGCACTTTTGAGCTTTGGCATTGACTCTCTGAGAGCCTTGCCAGATGTCATAACATCGTCGATGATTATTACCTTTTCTCCGTCTGCAAGCTTCTTTCCAACGAACATTCCGCCCTCGCCGTGATCCTTAGCTTCCTTTCTGTCAAAGCAGTAAGAAACGTCAATGCCATACTTTGTTGCAAGTGCGATAACGGCTGAAACAGCAAGAGGGATACCCTTATATGCAGGTCCGAAAAGTGTTTCAACAGGTATTTTGTTGTCAGCTATGCAATCAGCGTAAAAGCCGCCCAGCTTTGCAAGCTGTTCGCCTGTTTTATAGTTTCCGCAGTTGATGAAATATGGAGCCTTTCTGCCGCTTTTAAGAGTGAAGTCGCCAAATGTGAGAACTCCGCTGTCTACCATAAATTTTATAAATTCTTCCTTGTAAGTCATATTGAACTTCCTTTCAATTATGTTACTTTGATTATACCACATTTTTCACGGCTTTGCAAGGCTTTTTTGTCTGCCGAACATAAGTCCGTGAGAGCCTGTGGCAAGGCAGAAAATGCCGTGTTCACGCATATCTCCGCATATTGAGTGTATAACGCCGTATTGCTGTCTATCGGTGTTTATACGTGCGAAGCTTTCGCCCAGATCATCAGAAATATAAAAGCCGTATTCGCCCCTGAGATTTCCTGTGACATACATTGCAGGAGTTTCTTCAAGCCCTTTTCCAAAGCCTATGCAGTTTATCCTGTCCTCAGGGAGAATATCGCTTATCTGCACGCTGTCACTCTTTATCTCGAAGCGGTAAAGTCCCTTTATGCCGTTTGCAAGCCAGAATATTCCTCTTTTATCTGGCTGTCTTGAAAGCTGATAGTGAGCGTATCGTGGACACTTTATGTCCGTTTTTATGGACACTTCTCTGAAAGTTGCACCTTTGTCACGGCTGATGTAAAGCCCCAGATTTTCTCGTTCTGCTATGGCGAAGAAAAGATCGCTGTTGTAATAGTCCGAGAATATTTTTACGTTGTGTTCATCTGCAGAGTTCCCGTTACTGTCCATAAAAATGGACTTTTGCCATGTTTTGCCCTCATCGTCGGTATAGCAGACAGCCTTGTTAGAAAAGCCTCTGCCGCCTGCAACAGCCCACATTATGCGTTTGCCGTCGGCAGATATCGCTGTCCAACCTGAGTCTACATTAGGCTTTTCGATGTTGTCAAGCTTTTTGTCTATAAACTCAGAAAGCCCACGGGGCATGGGAAGTCTTTCCCACGTTGAACCGCAATCTTTGGATAAGATCAGACCACCTTTTGTTTTGCCTGTCCAGTTGCCACGGGGAGTTGCGGCGATGTATTCGGGGTCGCTGAGGGTGAGATCAGCATTAAGGCAGGTGATGTAGCGGTCGCCTTTTTCGTTTGCAAAGGAATTTTCGCACTCACTGTCATAATCTTCAAAGGCAAAGCCGCCAAGGTCGCCAATGATATCTATAATGCGATTTCTGCCATGGGGAGTGGTGTATACATTAAGGTGAACAGTTTCCTCGATGCCCTCGCAGAATGGTTTGACAAGCACATCTCCGCTTGCAAGACCTGTTATCATGAACAGACCTGTTCCTGTGTTGAACAAGGCTGTGTCGCTGTCAAAAGGTGAAAGTTTTATGTCGCTTATCCAGTGGACGCAGTTTCCGCCGCCGTTGTATGAAGGCTTCATGTATGGGATATTCCAATCGAAGCGGCTATATTCAAGCCTGTTCATTATTATCTTCCAGCTTTCACCGCTGTCGGTGCTTGTATAGATTATATCTCCGCCATTTTTCCGGCAGACAGTTGATAGCAAAAGCATTTTGCCATTGGAACATATTCCGCTGTAGCCGCATGGGATATGGTCCTCGGGGGTGATGTCTTTGTCAAAAACAGTCACTCCATTTTCGATGCGGTATCTGTATACTTTGCCACCTGAAAGCGAGCCTGTGTCGCAAGCATAAGCACCCATGCCACCATAGAATACTTCTCCGCTTGAAGCAAAAGTGATGTATATATATCTGCTGTCGCTGGTGATACGCTGTGGCACGAAGCCATAATATGTTGCCTTTTCATATCTTACAGGTTCGGGGGCGGTGAGGTGAACGAAGCTTTTCAAGCCGTCTGTGGAGCAATACAGAGTGTGACCTCTTGTTACACCGTCAGGGGAGTTTGCTTCACCTGAACAGCCTGCGATAAAAAGTTTGCCCTCACTGTCTGTCCATATAAGCGAGATGTTTTTCTCACCAAACAGGTCTATGCTTTGCCAGCTTTCGCCCATATCCTCAGAATAGATAATTCCTGCGGTCTGAGAGCCGAAATACAGCCTGCCGTTTTTGTAAATAAGTCTGTCACCTGTGGCTCTGCCAACTTCGTTTCCGTGAACGCTGCATGGGAGTGTCTTTTGTATTATATTTTCTCCCTTGTCATCAGATATGCAGATATAATTTGAGCGTTTATCTCCGCAGGTGAAAAACAGCTTATTTGGGTCGTTTTCGTCAAGGGCTATTGCAAGGGGATAGGTCTGTGCAGGGTCGTCTGCGGTAACTTTGTCTGCCAGATACGCCCAAGTTTGTTTATCAAAGTCATAGCGGTAGATACCGCCTATGTCAGTGCGGATATACAGCGTTCTGCTGTCGGTGGGGTGAAAAGTGATACCTGTCACAAAGCCGCCTCCGCCTATTTTCAGATTGCCATATTCGTATTTGACAGGTGAAAGAATTTTCATATATTTCTCCGTTACCATTCGATAGTAGAAACGTCAACAGGATCTTTGTTTATCTCAACTTTGTCTACCTTGCTGTTTTTGACGGTTATAACTCTGTCAGCCATTGGTGCGATTGCGGAGTTGTGGGTTATGACTATAACTGTCACACCGTCATTTCGGCAGGTATCTTGCAAAAGTCTGAGGATATTTTTACCTGTGTTGTAATCAAGAGCGCCCGTTGGTTCGTCGCAAAGAAGAAGCTTAGGATTTTTCGCCAATGCTCGTGCGATAGAAACACGCTGCTGCTCGCCGCCTGAAAGCTGTGAGGGGAAGTTGTTCATTCTGTCCTCAAGTCCCACTTTTTTCAGCACCTCTTCAGGCTGTGAGGCATGTGCGCATATCTGTGTGGCAAGCTCAACGTTTTCTTTGGCAGTAAGATTATTCACAAGGTTATAGAATTGAAAAACAAAGCCTATGTCATATCTGCGGTATGTTGTGAGCTGCTTTTTATTAAAAGTGGCAATGTCCTTGCCGTCAACAAGGATCTTGCCCTCGTCGCAGGTATCCATGCCGCCGAGCATATTAAGTATAGTAGTTTTTCCTGCACCGCTTGCACCTACTATAACGGCAAATTCGCCTTTTTCTATCTCAAATGAAACACCGTCTGCGGCATTTATGGTTATCTCGCCCATTTTGTATCTTTTATAAACGTTCTCGAATTTTACAAAGCTCATAGTCTGCACCCCCATATTGTCTTTACGTTATTGTATCACAATAATATGAACATTTCAAGGGCTTTTGCTACTTGAAATGGTGGAAGTGATATGTTATAATTGTATCTGAAACAGGCGTGAGCCTCACATTTTGACAAGGAGAGATATAAATGGAATTTCAGAAGCTTATTGAAAGCAGAAGAAGCATAAGAAAATATGACGGCAGTAAAAAGGTAACAAAAGAGCAGATAGAAACGCTCATAGCTGCCGCAACAGAAGCACCATCGTGGAAAAACTCTGAAACTGCAAGGTATTACTGCGTTCTCAGCGACGAGATGACAAAGAGGGTAAGAGAGGAGTGCTTGCCTGGATTTAACAGAGAAAGGTCTGAAAATGCGGCGCTTCTTGTAACGACTTTTGTACATACAAGAGCAGGTTTTGACAAAGAGGGTGATCCTGATAATGAAGTCGGCAATGGCTGGGGTTTTTACGATCTTGGTCTGCACAATGAGATACTTCTTCTCAAAGCGGCTGAGCTTGGCTTAGGTTCGCTTGTAATGGGCATCAGGGACGGAGAAAAGCTCCGTGAGGTGCTTGAAATACCTGAGAGCGAGACTGTAGTATCGGTTATAGCCGTTGGCTATCCTGCAGAAGCCCCTGCCAGACCTAAAAGGAGAGCTGTTGAGGATATTGCAAAGTTCTTTTAATATGGCCGTTATGCAGTTTTTAGCTTGTATTTGTGATATTGACCTTCCTGCGCTTTAGTTTGGTCGTCAGACCTTTCCTTACAGCATGGGGAGGTCTTTTTGTGCATAAAAATAAGGCGTTAGAACAAAATCTAACGCCTTACTGATATTCTTTTGAACACGAAGTCTTATCGTTGTTCGCATTACAAGATTTGTGAAGTGGCTTAAAACCTTACTTCATAGCCTCTTCAACTGCAACTGCGCAAGCAACTGTAGCACCAACCATTGGGTTGTTGCCCATACCGATAAGACCCATCATCTCAACGTGTGCAGGAACTGAAGAAGAACCGGCAAACTGAGCGTCGCTGTGCATTCTTCCCATTGTATCTGTCATACCGTAAGAAGCAGGACCAGCAGCCATGTTATCTGGGTGCAGAGTTCTACCTGTTCCTCCGCCTGAAGCTACTGAGAAGTATTTCTTGCCCTTCTCAAGTCTTTCCTTCTTGTATGTACCTGCAACTGGGTGCTGGAATCTTGTTGGGTTTGTTGAGTTACCTGTGATAGAAACGTCTACGTTCTCTTTCCACATGATAGCAACGCCCTCGGTAACATCGTTAGCACCGTAGCAGTTTACCTTAGCTCTCAGACCATCAGAGTATGCCTTGCGGAATACTTCCTTAACTTCGCCTGTGTAGTAATCCATTTCTGTTTCAACATATGTGAAGCCGTTGATTCTAGCGATGATCTGTGCAGCGTCCTTGCCAAGACCGTTAAGAATAACTCTCAGAGGCTTTGTTCTAACCTTGTTAGCCTTCTCAGCGATACCTATAGCACCCTCAGCGGCAGCGAATGATTCGTGGCCTGCGAGGAATGCGAAGCACTCTGTGTCCTCTTCAAGAAGCATCTTGCCGAGGTTACCGTGACCAAGACCAACCTTTCTCTGGTCAGCTACAGAGCCAGGGATACAGAAAGCCTGAAGTCCCTCACCGATAGCAGCAGCAGCGTCAGCAGCTCTTGTGCAGCCCTTCTTGATAGCGATAGCGCAGCCTACTGTGTAAGCCCACTTAGCGTTCTCAAAGCAGATAGGCTGAATGCCCTCAACGAGCTTATAAATGTCAAGACCCTTAGCCTTGCATACGTCAGCACACTCTTCGATAGTGTTGATACCGTACTGATTGATAACAGCAAGGATCTGCTTTTCTCTTCTCTCATATGATTCAAATAAAGCCATTGTAACAAATCCTCCTTATTCTTTTCTTGGGTCAACGATCTTAACAGCGTCAGATACTCTGCCGTACTGACCCTGTGCTTTCTCAAAAGCAGTGTTAGCATCGTCGCCAGCCTTGATGAAGTCCATCATCTTGCCGAAGTTTACAAACTTGTAGCCGATGATCTCGTCATCTTCGTTAAGTGCAAGACCTGTAACATAGCCGTCTGTCATTTCAAGGTATCTAGGACCCTTTGCAAGTGTACCATACATAGTACCTACCTGTGAACGAAGTCCCTTACCAAGGTCCTCAAGACCAGCGCCTACTACAAGACCGCCCTCAGAGAATGCACTCTGTGAACGACCGTAAACGATCTGGAGGAAAAGCTCTCTCATAGCTGTGTTGATAGCGTCGCAAACGAGGTCTGTGTTAAGAGCCTCGAGAACTGTTCTGCCTGGAAGGATCTCTGATGCCATAGCAGCAGAGTGTGTCATACCTGAGCAGCCGATAGTTTCAACGAGACATTCCTGGATAACGCCCTCTTTTACGTTAAGTGTCAGCTTGCAGCAGCCCTGCTGTGGAGCACACCAGCCGATACCGTGTGTAAAGCCTGAGATATCCTTGATTTCCTTAGCTTTTACCCACTTTGCTTCTTCTGGAATTGGAGCTGCACCGTGAGCAACGCCCTGAGCGATAGGGCACATTGTTTCAACTTCGTGAGAATAAACCATTATTTACATAACTCCTCTCAAATGATTTTGGTGTAAATGTTGTATATTACATACACTCATATTATAACGCATATTTCGCCATTTTGCAATAGTATTTTATGATTTTTAATATTTTTTTCTCATTCTGTGGTAATTATAACGCTACTGAGAGGTGCGAGTCTGAGTGGCAGCTTATAGTTTGTGGTATAAAGACCTCTGTTTATGCAGTTTGAGCCACTATATATATCACGGTCAGAGTTGAGAAGCTCTTTGTAGGCTCCGTTTTGCTCGACCTTCAGGATATAGTTCTGATAGCTTCCGGAAAAATTGAACACCATATAAAGCGTTTTGCCGGAAGGGTCGCTTCTGCGGTAGGCATAAATGCACTGATTTTTGTTGTCTGCGTCTATCCAGCGGAAAGATGTGGAATTATAGTCGGACTTATACAGTGCAGGCTGTTCAAGATAAAGCTTGTGGAGTGCTTTCACATACTCGTGTAATGAATCGTGTATAGGATATGTGAGCAAATTCCAGCCAAGCTCTTTTTCATCACGCCATTCAAGATATTCGCCAAGCTCGTTGCCCATGAAGTTGAGTTTCTTGCCAGGGTGAGTGAACTGGAAAGTATACAGTGCTCTTATGGTAGCAAACTGCTCCTGCTGACTGCCGAACACCTTATCCACCATGGTTTTCTTGCCGTGAACTACCTCGTCGTGGGAATAAGGAAGAATGAAAAGGTCATTATAGAAATAACTCATGGAGAAAGTCATTTTATTGTGATGATTTCTGCGTTCAAAAGGCGGAGTCTTTATATAATTGATTGTATCGTTCATGAAGCCCAGATCCCATTTATAGTCAAAACCAAGACCGCCGAACTCAACAGGGGCAGTTACCTTTGTGTAGTTGGTGGAATCTTCTGCGAAAAGCATAACGTCAGGGTGCATTTTCTGAATGGTGTAATTAGTGTTCTTCAAGAACCATATACCGCTGTCGTTCACAGCGTCATCAGTGTGGCCGTGACGATAGATAAGGTTTGCAACTGCGTCATATCTCAATCCGTCAACATGATATTTTTCTATCCAGAAATTAACTGAGGATTTTACAAAGCTAAGCACATGAGGCTTTGTGTAGTCAAACAGGGCAGTACCCCACTCGGAGTATCTGTCATACTCGTTGTCGCTTTCAAAGAGGAAGCTTCCGTCATATATGTGCAGGGCATAGAAATCACGAACAAAATGTACGGGCACAAAGTCCAGAATAATGCCGATATTTTCCGCATGACAAGCGTCTATGAATTTCATAAGCCCTCTGGGGTCGCCGTAACGGCTGGTTGCGGAGAAATATCCCGACACCTGATAGCCCCATGAGCCGTCATAAGGATATTCCGTCAGTGGCAGAAGCTCGATATGGGTATAGCCCATTTCCTTTACATAAGGTATGAGCAGGTCTATCATTTCTTCATAGGTGTAAAAGCGGTCGGTCTCTTCTTTTCCCTCTTTTATGCGCCACGAGCCGAAATGCACCTCATATATGTTCATAGGCTTTTCATAGCATTTGTCACGCTTTGAGAGCCATTCTTGGTCATTCCAGCTATAGCTGTTTATATCATACACCACAGAAGCATTTTTCGGTCTTACCTCGCTGTACACCGCAAAAGGGTCTGAGCGGTAGTGCTTTTCAAGAGTAGGCGTTGTGATAACATACTGATAAATGTCACCCTCTTTTGCAGGGCGTTCAACGCTCCATACCCCACGTTCATCACATTCCATAGGGATAATATCTCCATTCAGGCAAAGCTCTACCTTCCTTGCATGGGGCGCATAGGTAGAAAATCTTATGCCGTTCTCTATTTTTACTGCCCCCAGGGCTTCATACGCTCTACAGCTTTGACCATTTATAAATTCTGTGATGATATTGTCTTTCATGCCGTTTCCCCCTGTGAAAAATATGATAATGATAAAATATTTATAAAAAGTTATTGAAATTTCATAAATTTATGATATAATAAAAGTTAGCGCAAATTGTCTGCTTTTTTGACATTAATCCAGCTTAGTCTGATTTTTTCTCAAAAAAGACCTTTTGTCGTTATGAATCTGAAAGGAATGTAGTTAAATGTCAAGCTCTGCGATAACCAAAAGTGCTTTGTGTGATTCACTGAAAAAACTCTGCGAGCAAAAACCCTTTGATAAAATATCCATATCCGATATAACAGGTGAGTGCGGTCTTAACCGCCAGTCTTTTTATTACCATTTTCAGGATAAATATGAGCTTTTGAGCTATATCTATCTTCACGAGCTTTTCGCTGACATCACCAAAGGCGTAAACTACGACAACTGGTATGAGCGTCTTGAAGGATTTCTTGTAAATATGCTCAAAGACAAGCGCTTTTACTCAAACACGCTAAAAAGCAACGAAAAGATATTCGAGCATTATCTTTTCAGAAGTATGCACAAGCTGTTCATCAGATTTTTCTATCACGCTGTTGCTATAACCAGAAAGCGTTCCGATAAGGCGAAGTTCTTTGCCGATTTTTATTCTCATGGCTATTGCGGAATAATAATAGATTGGGCAACGGGCGGAATGAGAGAAACTCCACATGACGTAATGCTGAAAATGCGTGAGCTTGCATACGAAAATGTTACCATTGGTGAGGGATTCAGACAGAACCTTTGACAAAAGTCACACAATCACTCTGTTATTTTATCATATTTTATGTAATAAGTGAATAGACAAACCTAAACATACGACAAAAAAAGCGACAGATCCAGGTTTCTGTCGCTTTTATTTTTTCCTACTTTGAAGCTTTTGATTTTCTTCTGTCAATAATAACGAATGCTATGAATATCAGCAAGCCTGCCCCTGAGAGAACTATGCCCTCGTGGAGCAACGGTGCGGTAAAAGTTATCTTTATGCTGTGGCTGCCCTTTGGTATCTTGAAGCCAAGGAATGCAGTGTCGGTCTTTTCACACTGCACCTCTTTGCCGTCGATCTCGGCGGTGAAGCCGTCGGTATACGGAATGGAAATGGTGAAATAGCCGTCATTTTTAACGTCTATAGTGCCGTTTATCACATCTCCGTGAGAGGTCTTCTTGTCTATGATAAACGGGTCAACGTCACGCACAAGGCTGTCTTTGTCGATGACATAACAGCGAACGTTGGTTATCTCATACTTGCCGTCAGAGAAATTCACCTTAACGCTGTCTGCACTATAGTCCTGACCTGTGGTTATGACATATTCAAAACGTCTGTTATTATTGTAATACTTCCAATCGGGTGCAGTGAGCTTGTTTTTATTGCCGTTTATGGACACCCAAGCGTCCTTTCTGCCACCCTTTATATCGTTGTTTACATTGAAAGATACAAACATTATCTCATTGTTCGTGAGCGTTTCGGGAAGCGTTATCTCCTGAGTGAAAGGCTTTTTGGCGTCAATGGTGTATTTTCCCCATTCACGCTTTATCTGGTCGCACTCTGTAAAGTTGATGGAGCGTACTTTTTTGATATCAGATGAAAATGACTTTTCCGTCTTATCCTCAACTATTATATTATTGAAAAGAGCTTCCACTGAGTAAGGATAATTCAGGGAATCATATTCTTTTCTGCCGATAAGAGCATTGGTAGCATATCCGAAAGGCAGAACGTCATTGTTTTCATAAAGTGAAAGGCTTCCGCTTTCTTTTATCTTCTTGTAGCCTGACACTGCCTTTACCGGGTCGTCAGTGATAAGATATCTGTTTGAAAAATACATATCAGCAATAAGGCTTCGTGTCTGAGTGGTCAGGGAAGTGTTGCGGTATGAATTTTCGTTGTATATCTCGCTGTAATAAAATTTGTTGTAATCTTTATTGTGCAGTGAGGAATATATTGACATGGTGTAATAATCTGCATTATATATCATGTTCACTGTGTTCACTTCGTCAACGCAGTTTGAAGTCCTCGATATCTCCTCTTGCGAGCCGACATAATCTGCAAGCGTATTCATATCACTGCTGTTATCATATTCAAGCTCTCTTAAAGGCACAAGCTCGTCTGCAAAGTTTGCATATACTGTGGATACCACAAGGCAAAGGGACATTCCTATATTAAGTATGAACTCTTTTTTGCAACGTCTGTATACAAACAGGCTCGACATAAGCACAACAAAGTCAAGAACAATATAAAACTCTATCTTTTTGGTGGTCTTGAACCAGAAAACTCCTGCCAATGCAACTAAAAGTGTTATCACTGCAAGTGGTTTAAGCTTTAGCTTTCCTCTTATTATATCAAAATAGGTGTGTCCGAAAAGGAGCATACCAAGAGGAAGGAAAGGTATAAGAACTTTCGGGTCAACATACAGTGTGCCGTTTAACATATAGACTATTATAGGGCAGGTGGCTATTACCATCATAACGATCCCGAGAAATCTTCTATAGCGTTGTTTTGAGAACACTGCCGATATTATGCTAAGCACTGTGAAAAGGCAAAGCCCCATTGAGTAGTGATAATAGAGCAGAAATTTCAAGTTTACCCCAGGTATGAACGACTTGAGGTCAACATGACTGTTGCCTGCCTCTCTGCCTGAGAGCATACAGTGCAGTGTCGGCAGGATAAGCACGCACGCCATTATCACTGCTAGGATAAGCCTGAAAGCGAATGCTGTTCCGTCTTTGCAGAACTTCTTGAAAGTTGGCTTTTCATTTATTTTCAGCCAGCGGTAAACGCCATACACTGCCATTGCCGCAAGACCCGACACTGCAAAGAAATAGCTTGTCATGAGCATCAAAAATGCCCAAAGCGTCACCATGTATTTTCTCTTGCCCTCGAAATAATCCTCGATAGCCATAAAACCTAAAAGCAGGAACGGCATATAATTCACGAACATTATGTGCCTGTGACTGTGGAAGATAAGGGGCGCTGAAAAGAGAAACACAAAGCTCAGTGCAAACGCTGTGTTGTCTGTGAATTTCTGCCGCATCCATATATAGAATATCCACAGGCTTGCTATAATGCCTATTATGGATACTATCTGTATATAGGTGGACATTTTCACAAAGGGCAGAAGATAAGAAAAAAGTATTATAGGCGAATAAAGTCCATAATATGACAGATTATAGATGTTTTCACCACAACCTATGTTCGGAGCAAAGGAGGGAAAAAAGTCCCCTGTTTTGTAAAAGAGCTTTCTGAAATAATCAGGGATAGCATAGTGCTGTCCGCCCCAGTCAAGCTCAGAGCCATAAGCGTATTTAAACCTTGTGAGCGCAAGGACAAACAGAAGATATATCCCTGTGAGCACACACAGATGTATTATATTTTTCTTACTGAGCTTCATTCACAGCCACTCCCAGCGCAGTTGCAGTTTGTTTTTTCATTTCAGGGTGTTCACTGTAGCGTTTATACAGCGTCCAATCCTCATAATAAGCCATATGCCACAGCTTGTCTACAGTTTTCTCTTGAGAGGTATACATATCCGCAAGCTTTTTCTTGAACTCGTATCTCTCTTTTGATATTTTTGGCAAAGTGTTGCCCACCACCTTCAGACGGCTAGCCTTGTAATACTTGCCAAAGCAGTAAAGGTCGCACTGGATATCGTTCTTATCGTATATCTCAGTGACGTAATTATGCACGTTTACATGGTGGATATGACCATATTCGCCTTTTTGATTATGCACAGCTATAAGCTTCCAATCCTTGCAGGTCATTATCTTTTCAAGGTCAGATTCGATACCGTCCTTAACAAGCGCCCAATCATCACGCTTACCCCTGACTTTATCAGGATATTCAAGCATTATACACTCGTTGCCCGAGGCAGTCACCACGTCCTTGAACTCCTGAGAACGCACCTTATTTCTTCCGTTTGTTACGCACACAACAAGATAGCCTTTATCATAAAGATGTCCTCCGCCCCAAAGCACTTCGTCATCAGGGTGAGCCACTATCATAAGCTTATCAGCCTTTGATGACGAAGCAAGCTGTAACTGTATGGCGGATATAGGCGTAACGTCATAAGCCTGATTGATCGTATCTCTTATATGCCTTTTGTAGCCTAAAAACCACAGTGTGCCTATAAAAATGACTATTGCCAGAATTATTGCTGTTTCCTTTATATGCTGTCTTGTAAATCTGAGCATAAAAATGCCCGCACCCTTGCAGGATCTCTCCTGCGAGATACGGGCGTTCACCTCTTTCTTTATTACTTGTTGTTCACATAGTCTATAAATCTTTCAAATGCAGCTTTTCCGTCTTTGTTTCTCTTATAAACGCCTGCATGTTCAAGCACCTTTGCGAACACGATGCCTATTTCTTTCTGCAAGACCTCGTGAACGTTCTCTGCTGTTATATTGTTTTTCTTTGATATCTCCTCAGCCCAATCAGCGTGCTTTTCTATCAGCTTGTCACGGCGTACACCCTCTGTTCCCTCTGTGACCAGAACCTGAGCAAGCTTCTCCATTTCGCCTTTAAGTCTTGACGGAAGCACTGCAAGACCCATTACTTCGATAAGACCGATGTTTTCTTTCTTTATATGGTGAAGCTCCTGATGCGGGTGATAAACGCCGAGAGGATATTCCTCGGTTGTGATGTTGTTTCTAAGCACAAGGTCAAGCTCATATCTGCCGTTTCTCATTCTTGCGATAGGGGTGATAGTGTTGTGCGGCTCGCCTTCAGTTTCAGCGTAAATGAACGCTTCTTCATCGGTGTAGCCTCTCCAAGCTTTGAGTATCTTGTCAGCAAGGTCAACGAGAGCGTTTTTGTCCTCACTGTTTATTCTGATAACTGACATAGGCCATTTAACGATACCTGCGTCAACGTTCTCAAAGCCCTTGAAAACTATCTTTTCTTCAACAGGGGCTTTAGCCATTGCAAAAGTATAGTGACCGCCCTGAAAATGTTCGTGCGAAAGGATAGAGCCGCCAACGATAGGCAGGTCAGCGTTTGAACCTATGAAATAGTGCGGAAACTGTCTGACAAAGTCAAAAAGCTTCTCAAATGCCGAACGGTCTATTACCATGGGCGTATGCTTTTTATTGAAAAGGATACAATGCTCGTTGTAATAAACATATGGGGAATATTGAAGTCCCCAGTCTGAGCCATTTATTTTAAGGGATATAACACGGTGGTTCTGTCTTGCAGGGGAGTTCACTCGTCCTGCATATCCCACGTTCTCATAGCACAGCAGGCACTTAGGATATCCCGATTGCTTTGCAAGCTTTGCCGCCGCAATGGCTTTCGGGTCTTTTTCAGGCTTGGAAAGATTGATAGTTATATCAAGGTCGCCGTACTCTGTTGGAGCTATCCAGCGCATATCCTTCTTAACTCTGTATCTTCTTATGTAGTCCGTATCCTGCGAAAGCTTGTAGAAATAGTCAGTTGCGACCTTTGCAGACTGGTGATTGTAAAGTCCCCAGAACTTTGTGTCTACCTCTGACGGCCTTGGAGTAAGAAGCCCCATGAGTTTTGTGTCGAAAAGATCTCTGTATACAATGGAATTTTCCGTAAGGCCCTTTTCCACAGCGTAATCGAGAAGCTCTTTGAGAGTGCTTTCAAGATCAACGTTAGAAAACTCCTCCGCTGGTTCGTCATATTCCTCAAGGTCAAGGGCTTCAAGAAGCCTGTTTGTAGTATAAACTCTGTCGCTCTCCTCAATAAGCCCGCTTTCCAGACCATATGTTACAAGTTTTTTTATGCTTTCAAATATCATGTTACAGATCCCCTTTTGTACAAAAGTATGAGGGGTCACCCCCTCAGCCAGCTCTATTATTATAGCCCATTGCTTATTCTTTGTCAACCGACAGACAGGCTAATTAAGATACTTTTAAGCATTTGAAAAGCGTAATAAGAATATTTTAAGATTATTTTGCAGGGGACGCCAGCACCTGCATTTAACGTCAGGGAAAACGATTTAGCACCGAATATTAACAAATTGTTAAATCAACAATTGTCCTATTGACAAAAGCGGGAAGTATGGGTATAATAAAAACAATATGACAAAGGCGTTGACAGGAACAAAAGCAAAGTTCTGACATTACAGAGAGCCGTCGGTGGGTGCAAGACGGTATGCGGAATTTGTGATAACTCGTCCTCGAGCTTGAACGGTGAAATCTTATTAGCCGCTCACGGGTTCTCCCGTTATAGAGATACGCATTGATAGATGCGGCTGAGATATGCGGTGTGAGCCGTATATGAATGAGAGTGGTAACACGGCAAAGCTCGTCTCTCCTTATTGGTAGGAGCGGCGATTTTTTTATGCCATTTCCACATCACTATCGAATATAAACTGACGTTATAATTTATAAGGAGGAACTGACATGAAAAACGTTGAAAAGTATGAGAGAGGCTATTATATGCCCCCTGTAAAGTGCATGAAGTGGGCTGAAAAAGAGTATGTTGACCACGCTCCTGCATGGTGTTCTGTTGACCTGAGAGACGGAAATCAGGCTCTTATCATTCCTATGAGCCTTGAAGAAAAGCTGGAGTTTTTCACAAAGCTCGTTGAGATAGGCTTTAAGGAGATAGAGATAGGTTTCCCTGCCGCCTCTGAAACAGAATATGAGTTCTGCCGCACACTTATTGAGAAGAACATGATACCTGATGATGTTACTATTCAGGTACTTACACAGTCAAGAGAGCATATCATAAAGAAAACGTTTGAAGCTATCGACGGCGCAAAGAACGCTGTTGTCCACCTTTATAACTCAACATCTGTTGCACAGAGAGAGCAGGTTTTCCGAAAGTCTAAGGAAGAGATAATAAAGATAGCTACAGACGGTGCAAAGCTCTGTAACGAGTATAAGAAGCACGCTAAGGGCAATATCGTATTCGAGTATTCTCCTGAGAGCTTCACAGGCACAGAGCCTGAGTTTGCAAGAGATATCTGCAACGCTGTTATCGACATTTGGAAGCCTGCACCTGATAACAAGGTCATCATCAACCTGCCTGTAACAGTTGAAATGTCAATGCCTCATGTTTATGCTCAGCAGGTAGAGTATATGTGCGACACTCTTCACAACAGAGAGAACGTTATTGTTTCACTTCACCCACATAATGACAGAGGCTGTGCAGTGGCAGACTGCGAAATGGGTCTGCTTGCAGGTGCTGACAGAATAGAGGGTACTTGTTTCGGCAATGGTGAGAGAACAGGCAATGCCGATATCGTTACTATCGCACTTAATATGTACACTCATGGAGTTGACCCTAAGCTGGACTTCTCAGATATGCCTGCACTGGTAGAGCTTTACGAGAGAGTTACAAGAATGAAGGTTTATGACAGAAGCCCATATTCAGGCGCACTTGTATTCGCTGCATTCTCAGGCTCACATCAGGACGCTATCGCAAAGGGCATGAACTGGAGAAAAGAAAAGAGCTGTGACAAGTGGACAGTTCCTTATCTTCCTATCGATCCGCATGACGTCGGCAGAGAGTATGACGGTGACGTTATCAGAATAAACTCACAATCAGGCAAGGGAGGAATAGGCTTTATCCTCCAAAATCAGTTCGGCTATGATCTTCCAAAGAAGATGAGAGAGGACTTTGGCTATAAGGTAAAGGCTGTTTCAGACCACAAGCACAAGGAGCTTATGCCTGATGAGGTCTACAAGATATTCAAGGACGAGTACCTCAACAAGTGCGCACCTGTTGATATTCCTGAAGCACACTATGTTCAGAAGCAGAACGGCACTATCTGCGCCGCTATCACAGCTTCAGTAAACGGCGTAACAGACGATCACACAGCAGAGGGCAACGGACGTCTTGACGCTGTGGCAAATGCTATCAAGCAGGCTTTGAACTTTGATTTTACCGTGGAAACATACACAGAACACGCTCTTGAAAGAAAGTCAACATCTGAGGCTGTTTCGTATGTTGGAATTTCCTGCGGTGATAAGATGTATTGGGGCGTCGGCAGACACTCAGATATCATCGTATCTTCTATCAAGGGTCTTGTTTCAGCTATCAACAACGCTTTTGTTGCTAATAAGTAATAAATTTTATTCTATCTTAAATTCAGCTAAAATAAACGGGCGAACGCTGTTCGCCCCTACATGATAATGAAAATGCGTTATTTGTGTAGGGGCGACCTTGGGTCGCCCGTTATATTTTGTTCTGATACAAAAAATGCAGCCATATAGAATATGACCGCATTGTATATCATTTCTTTTTTCTTCTGAAAAGCCTTTTGAGCCAGCCTAAAAAGCCCTTTTTCTCCTTTTCAGGCTCGACAGCCTTTGAATCATTAACAGGAGCAGGCTTTGGTGCATTGGCGTATGCTTCAGCGTAAAATCTACTTTGTGCGTCAATGGCGATATCTCCACGCTCTGCACGGACATATTTTCCGTCAGGCTGCATTATCCTTGCTTTTACGTTGTCCTGCATCTGGGTGTCAAAAATATCGAGGACACGTTTTTTTACTTCTTCACTGAGGATAGGTGCGGCGACCTCAACTCGCCTTGTGGTGTTTCTTGTCATGTAGTCTGCGCTGGATATGTATACCTTTTTGCGAACTCCTGTGCCGAAAATATATATCCTTGCGTGTTCAAGATATCTGCCCACTATTGAGCGTATCTGAACATTGTCAGTAACGCCCTCCACGCCTGCCACAAGGCAGGATATACCTCTTATAACAAGCTCTACCTTCACGCCTGCCTGAGAACATTCTATTATCTTGTCCATAAGCACCTTATCAGTAAGAGAATTGAGCTTTGCGGCAACATATCCCTCACCGCCTGCTCTTGCAATGCTTATCTCATTATCCATAAGCTCCACTACCTTATTTTGCAGACAGTGGGGAGCGACCATAAGTGCCTTTGAGCTTTCCACAAGCTCGCCCATTGACAGCGTTCTGAACACCTCGCAAGCATCCTGAGCAATGTCATTGTTTGATGTCATAAGGCAAAGGTCGGTATAAAGCCCTGCGGTCTTTTCGTTGTAGTTTCCTGTACCCACCTGAACAGTGTACTTAACGCTGTCGCCAACTTTTCTTGTAATAAGACAAAGCTTTGAATGGACTTTAAGCCCCTGCGGACCATAAATTACATGACAGCCAGACTCCTCGAGAAGCTTTGACCACCCTATATTGTTTTCCTCATCAAAACGTGCCCTCAGCTCCACAAGCACAAGCACGTCCTTACCATTTTCTGCGGCGTTGCACAACGCCTTTATGACTTTGGAGTTCTTCGCCACACGATACAAAGTCATTTTGACAGACGTAACGCTATCGTCCTTTGCCGCCTCGTCAAGAAGCCTGATAAAAGGCTTTATGGACTCATAAGGATAGTGCAGAAAAAGATCCTTTTCGTCTATCTGCTCTATCATTGACCTTGACGGGTCTATCATAGCAGAGGGCTGAGGCTCCTGCTTCGGGAAGAAAAGTTCTTTTCTGTCTGCCACCTTGTCAAACACAGCGAACACATAGGACATATCAAGGGGAGTTTTTTCCACAAAGACTTGCTTTTCTGAAAGCTCCAACCTTGAAAGCAGTTCGTTCAGCACAGTGTCGGATATTTGCTTTGAAAGCTGTAATCTCACAGGACAAAGGCGTTTACGCTTGTTGATAAGCTCAGACATATTTTGTCTGAAATCAAGTTCCGAGTCAAAGCCCTCGTCAACGTCGATATCGGCATTTCGCGTTACTCTCATAAGAGCCTTTTCTTCTATTTTATAGCCCTCAAATGCCTTGTCAGCATAATGGAGAATAAGCTCCTCTACAAGGATATAGCTTATGCACCCCTCGTCATCAGGAAGAAAGATCACACGCTGGAATTTCTCGTTACAGCTAACTATACCCACTGTGACGGCAGACTTTGAAGCGAGTTTTGCGACTGCATAAATACTTTGATTTGCAAGAAACGGGAAAGGGTGTCTTTTATCGATAATAAAGGCGTTAAGAAACGGCTTGACCTCATAGGCATAATAAGCTTCAAGAAATTTCTTATCCTGCTCAGTGAGAGCCTTTATGTTTTTATGTACTATATTTTTAAGCTCCAGTTCCTCGCAGATAGCTTTGTATGTCTTATCTTTTATTGGTATAAGCTCATGAACACGCTCAAATATTGCAGAAAGCTGTTCAGATGGACGCATTTTGGACTTGTTGTCTTTATGATCGTCGTCCACCAGTGAGGAATCATAAAGCGAACCCACACGCACCCTAAAAAACTCGTCAAGATTGCTTGCAAATATCGACTGAAAAAGCAATCTTTCAAGAAGCGGTGTAGCACTGTCCTGAGCTTCTTCAAGAACTCTCTCATTAAATTTAAGCCATGATAACTCTCTGTTATCGTAGACCTTGTTATTCATATTCTTATTTCTCCTAACTCCTATCGTAAGAAAGGCATCTTATATCATACTGTATTATTATACCGCCAAACGAATATGATGTCAATGCAGGTGCCGTAAAAACCTTGTAAAATCGCCATAAAACAAAAAAACTCCCGCCCGAAGGCAGGAGCAAATCGTCTTGAAGATCAGATCCCGATATATTCCTTAGCGGTCTGGCATATATTTGCACAGTTATTCGCAAGGACGCTGTTGTCTTGTGGCAGATTTGGCAACATGATAAGCCAAAAAAGAATGAACACAATTATAAGCATAAGCGTAGCACCAGTCACAAGTATCAAAGCGGCTGAACGCTTTGATTTCAGTGTTGTATGTACGTCGCTGCACACTTTCTCGGCGGGCTGTGCATTTTCTTTTTCCTCGTTAGGAATACGTTTTTCTTGCTCTTTTTTACACTCAGTACACAACATATACTTTAAACCTCCATAATCTATTTTTACTTCATTAACTATTATACCACATTCTTACCGTCTTGTGTTAAGCTGGCAGCTATAATTTACAGAAATTTCGACTGAACTTTTTGTAAATTGGTAAAATTCTAAAACTTGCCATGCGCATATAATCTATCTTCATCAACAAAACCCCTAAAAGAATAACTTAACAAAATCAAATATTGATATAATTCTGCTATTGACAAATGAGAAGCGTATGTTATAATTACTGTGTGTGGAAAAATCAACGAAAATATGTTGTAATTAGCTTTATGTGGAGGAAGTAAAAATGGTAGACAATGTACGTCGTGAATGTATCATGTCAATGTATGAGATATACCCTCTCAGCAGAAAATTGGTATTTGATACGTTTGATAAGAAAAAGTATGATATAACAAGAACTCAGCAGATAATAATGCTGTCACTATGTATTGAGGGAACGCTCACAATGTCACAGCTTGCAAGCAAGATAAACACTTCTAATGAGCAGGCAACAAGGGCTGTGGCACAGCTTGTTGACAAGGGCTTTGTTATCAGAATGCAAAACCCCGATAATCGCAGAGTTATCAACATCAGGCTCACTGACGAAGCTATGCGCTTTATGGAAAAGATGAAAAACGAGATACTTGATGATATACTCGGTAAATTTTCCAGTGTTTCAGATAGTGATATGAAAAAAATGAAGGACGCACTTGTATTTATAAATAGTATACTTAAAAAGGTGCTTAAATAGGAGGCTGTTATGACAAAGGCAAAGAAAATAGTCAGCCGTTGCGAAAGCTGTGTGAATTACGTTTTTGATGAGGATTGTGAATGTTACTGCTGCATGGTCGATCTTGACGAGGACGAAGCATACAGATCAATGAGCGACAGCGAATATAGCTGTCCTTATTACAGGCTCGATGATGAATATGCTGTTGTGAGAAAGCAAAATTGATGATAGATCGGTGAATACATGAAATTTGCCGATTTTTCTTGCTTTGTTTAACGTGTAAAGTTCAAAAGCTTGCCAACGTGGATGTGTAAAGTTCATTTGCTTTGCAGCTAGCATTTGCTGTTAAATAAGGATCGATCTGGGGCTGAATTAATATTTGGCTAATGATAGAAAGTTATTTATCAAAGTTTACAAAATATTAATAAATACAGTATTAGTATACAATGTTAAAATATTGACTATGCAGGCTGCTATAATCAAAATAGGAAAGATTTTTTGGGGGAAAGTTGCAATTAGCGTAAAAACGCAGGTTTCATATTGTTTCATGTTCAAGGCTAATAAATATGCTGTTTTATCATCTGCCGGCACTATGAAAATGATAAATCAATATTGTGTAAACTATCAGTATATTTATATGTAATAAAATACAAATATGATATATTGTGGGATTGACAAATGGAAAATCAAGTGATATAATACTTGTAAATATATAGGCATACTGCGTCGGAGGTGAGGCTTTTGAAGGATAAGGCACTTGAAAAATTGTCGAAAAATGAGCTGCTCGAGTTAATGCTTTATCTGCGAAAAGAATATGATAAGCTTAACGCAGAGAATGAAAAGCTTCTTCAAAAGCTCGAAGATAAAAAAAGTATCACTGACCGACTTGACAGGCTGGAGCGGCAGGTAGCTGCACTGACAGGTCACAAGCTGGTTGTTGAGCAGCCGGTAGTGGAGGAAGATCATGGCGGCAGATAGCAAGAACGAGGTGTTAAAAAAACCTGAGCTTCCTGATGTCCAGACACTCGAGCGGGTGGTAAAAAAGCATCATGAAAGGCGGGAATATCTGAGGATACTCCGCAGCACCGTGGCGTCGCTTCTTGTTGTGGCAGCGGCAGCAGTGATCATATCAATGTTATTTTTGCCTGTTTTGAGAGTAACGGGTACAAGTATGACGCCGACCTTGCATGACGACGAGCTGGTGGTGTGCAGAAAGCGTGGAAGCTTTCAGAAGGGCGATATAGTTGCGTTTTATTATAATAATAAGATACTGTTGAAACGTGTTATCGCTACAGCAGGAGATGTGGTGGATATCAAGGATGACGGTACTGTTATCGTCAACGGAAAAACCTTGAATGAGCCGTATGTTGACGGCAAAGCTCTGGGAGAATGTGATATCGAGCTGCCTTATCAGGTGCCTGACGAGAGAATATTTGTTATGGGCGACCACAGATCTACGTCTGTTGACAGCCGTACAAAGAGGATAGGCTGTATTGCTGAGGAAGCAGTGCTTGGAAAGGTCTCACTGAGGATATATCCTTTTAAAAGGATAGGCACAGTGGACTAGCGTTTATTATAAATAGTGTATAATTTCGGAGGGAGTGATCCGTTTTGCAGAATTTTAACGGTAAAGTTCGGCAATATCTAAAAGAAAATGAAAGGAAAAAACGCAGCCGCTTGTTCGGTGTGGTGCTGTCTGTTGTTATGACAGTGTCAGTGCTGGCAAGTCTTGTTATGCCTGCAATAAGTGCCACTGAGGGTACTTCCGTGGCAGGTGGAGATGTTTCCTATAACGGCGGAAGCTATTCTTATAAGGATGCGAATAGCGTCACGATAAAATCCTATGATGCGGTCGGTTCAGGAAAAGACCAATCTAAAAAGATCGAATTCAATGTGGAATTTGATTTTGATAAGGGCGAAATGACCAATAGGTATATTTATTTCCCTATCGATGATAATGTTAGCCTGCCCGAGGGCGGTATACCGTCAGACGGAACCTGGGGCGATGTCGAGGATACTCACTTCGATGAAGGACATGGAATTTCAGGTAAGTACAGAGTCGACGAGATAGATGGAAAGAAGTATCTTTTTATTGAGTTTGACGAGCGATATAAACAGAAAAATGAGAAGGACGCTATAAGCGGTAAGGCAAGCTTTGAGGGCAATGTAAAGCGTAAGGATACAGATACAGGCGATAAGACCACTGTTGATATAGGCGGTCAGACGGTTGAAATAGGCGGTTTCACTCCGCTCACTATGTCTGCCGTAAAGGACGCAAGCGAAACTGCAGACGGAGTTAAGTGGACTATCACAGTGAACAATCCTGCAAAGAAGCCTCTTGACAGGATCGAGGACAAGCTTTTTAAGGACGCTGTAGACGGCAGTTTTGTTGTTTCACCTGAGGGTGCGGGAAGCTATGACGCTGCAAGCGGAAAGTTTGTTTTCAGCGATGGATTCAGTGAAGAAAATGTTACCATAAGCTACACTACCCCATATCCTACAAGCGACCCGAATTTCGTTATGTCAGGTAAGGTGGAAAACAAATCCACTACATATGACAAAGACGGAAATGGAGTAAAAGCAGATAAAACTATTTATTCTGAATCAAAGAAGGATAAGATCTCAAAAACTGGCAAGAATGTTGACTACGACAATAATGAAGTCACATGGGAAATAGTTGTAAGCAACCCTAACGGTGCAGACCTCAAGGGCTATCACCTTTATGATGAAGCATTTCCTGATGCAAAGCTGGGAAGCTTTACACTCAAAGCTGACGATGGCTCAGATGTAAAGTACACACTTGACGGAAACACGCTTACGTTTGACGATAAAATAACAGCGTCCCAAATCACCATTGAGTATGTGACTGCTATCGATCGTGACAAGGCGGAAATTACAAATACAGTTAAAATGCAAAGACCTGATAAAAGCAATCCATGGTCTGATATCACATCAAGTGAAACTGTTTATAATAAGTATCAGATATCAAAAAGTGGCTGGATAGATAATAACACATTAGGTATAATCAAATGGGAAGTAACTGTTAAATGTAATGACAAAAATTCCAACCTTAAAGGTAAGACAATAACTGACAATATGCTTAAAGCAGGACAGAAGGTCAGCATTAAAATAGGAAACGATACTATTGATGCAACGGTTGCAAGTGACGGTGAGCTTGTTTTGCCTGACAGCATAGGCGACAATAACGAGGTAGTTATTTCGTATGAAACAAAGGTCGCTGACTATGATCTTGGCGACCCTGACAGCAGTGGATATTATTCAGTGAAAAATACTGCAGGTATTGACGGCTTCCATTCTGACAAGACGGTTTATTATAAGCCTGTAAACGAGAAGTCAAAAACAGTTCTTGACATTTCTCAGAACGGAAGCAGTGTTACATATAAGTGGCAGGTAGAGGTCAAGCAGACAAACGGTTCCTTCAGGGGCAAGACTATAAGCGATGTAATGAACGCTGCGTCAAATGACGGCAAGTCAATAAAGAGCGTTCTTGACCCTGATTCCATTATTATGTATGTTCAGAGAAATGGAAAAGGAAGCTATGAAACTCTTAACAGTTCAAATTACACTGTAGTACCTAATGCCGACAACACTTCGTTTGAGATAAAGTTCAATGATAGTGAAGAATTTGACAATATAAACCTTGTGCAGATACAGTATAGCAGTACCGTAGATGTAACAGGTCTTGACGCAGGTACTATTATAAATGTAAATAATAAGGCTGCTTATAAAGGTGAAACATTCGGGCCTAGTGCAGATAAGACAAAGTTTACTATTGGCGACAGCTCCAAAGCACCTTATGAAAAGTATGACGCTGCAAGCAGTGTAGCAGGCGACACATTGCATGATCTTAGCAGCCTGCCTGTTGTTACTGTAAATGGTGTTGAGTATTACAGGTTTGATTGGCGGCTTGATATCAACAAGGACGGCACTTATAAGCGTAACGATAATGTCGAGATTGTGGACACGCTTCCGGCGGGAATGATATTCTACGAGAACAAGGATTATCTCAAGTATTCATTTGGAAATAGTTCTGATAAGTATGATTTTGCACAAACAACTCAGTTTGAATACTTCTATGATAAGACAGCCAATACAGTAACTTTCAAGACTGCATGGAATCAGCAGGACGCTTGGACAGCTTACTACAGTACACTTGTAAAGGTCGATGATGTTAAGAATGGTGTTTACAAGAATGGTACTGCAGCGTTCAAAAACACGGTTCAGGATAAAGCTGGAAAATATCCGGAGAGAAGCCAGACGCAGACAGTTAAGGAAAAGAACTTGAAGAAAACTTCTTCTCCGAAGTCCACCGGCTGTGAGATAACTTATACCATTGATGTTAACCCTAAAAAGCTCAAATGTTCTACAAGCGGAATGATAACTCTCAACGATGTTATCAAGTGCGGAGGCACGGCTGTAGTTAAGACAAAGGACGCTCAGGGTAACATTCAGACAAAAACGGTAAGCATAAATGGCAATTCCGCTGTTGATATGGATCTGAAGTCTATCAAGGTATTTGACGCAGATACGGGTGCAGAGCTTTCTACAAAGGAGTTCAGCTATGTTATTTCTGACCCGGAGGTAGTTGACAGCACAGTTTCCTGCAGTGCAGACGTTATTACCAACGAAAAGGGCAAGTTTATCGCTAACTTTATTCCAAATGAAAGTATTGTTGGCGCTAAGGGTACTATTGATCTGACTTTGCCTGAGGGCTACGAAAACGGAAATATAAAGAGATACTATGTGGCTTATGGCTATATGGACGGCAACAGTTTCAAGGAAGTAAAGGCTTTTGCCAATAAGAGCGGCGAGTGGTCAGATTTTGGCAAAAGCATATCCGTTCCTGTGGAAGAGGTTTCTTCTGAGAAGGCGGGCGGTGTTTTCAGAGTCGAATATGAATACAGGGATAGCAGCGGCTTTTCAAACACTGAAGTCAGCAATGAAAAAATGCTTTCGGCTGTAAAGTGTTCCGCACTGACAGCGAAGACACGAGATTTTGTAAAGAAACTTGAAATAAACGTTCCGGATCAGCGTCACCTGAAATTAGTTTACGTTTATACAGGAAGTCCTGCAAATGATGAGGACGCTGAGAACGATGGCTATAAAGTTCATGTGTTCAATAATATCTCATTTGACACAAACGGTTCAGCTGTAAATGACAGTGAAGATAATGATTCCGAGTTTGAGTTGATAAATCAGTCAAAGGCGTCATCAACAACTGTTGAGCCATTTAAGCTTATGAAGGTAGACAGCGGAGACTATAGTATTATGCTTAAGGCTTCTTTTGAAATCTACAGATACACTAAGCTGGAAAATGGCACATACGATTGGCTCCCGGCAGTAGATTTCAAAGAAAATGCTGCGAAGGACAGAAGATCAGTTATTTGGGGAAATTCGGCACAGGATAAGGCGCAGACATTCAATGTAAATTCTGACGGGTCATACAACCTTGATCTTGAACCTGCCGCAGGCACCGGAGATACTGAGGGTCATCTTTATAAGCTTATAGAAAAGCAAAGTCCGGAGGGTTATCTTCTTGACGAAACTCCTATATATTTTGCTTTTAAAGTGCGTCCGGCTGTAGTTCCAAGTGAAGTCGGTGAGGACGGATATCAGTTCGTGAAGAACGGAGATATGTTCAGAGTAACAAATCTGCTGAAAGAATTTAAGATAACTGCAAGTAAGGTTTGGAGCGATGGAAACGGCAATCATTCGGCAGAGAGCGTAAAGTTCCTTCTTGGCTCGTCTACAACTAAGGTTTTAAGCGGTGTTCCAGATGATATTCAGTGGGGCAGTGATGAGGTAACTCTTAACGAAGCTAACAATTGGAAACATGAGTGGACAAAGCTTCCTGGATATACAAAGGTCGGCAATGATTACAAGCAGCTTTACTACTATATTAAAGAGATCGATCTTGCAACAGGATATGAGGCTGTATACAGTGCAACGGCAATGAGCAAAAACACTGATGTTACAGTAACGAACGTCAAGGGACTTAACATTACAAAGGAATGGCGTGATGAGCTTGGAAACAAGCTTGCTGACAGTGAGCTTCCTGCTGGTATCGACAAGATCGAGGCAGATGTTTATGAGTCCTCTGTTGCACCAAATTCAACATCAAGAGTGAATGGAGATAACGGAATACCAACAGATTGCAAACTTATAAAAACTGTTTCTCTGGAAAAGTCTAAGAATTGGACGGTAACTCTTGACGGTCTTGACAAGGACAAGTATTATTATGTTCTTGAAAAGAATATACCTGACGGCTTTGGCGTTACATATACTTATTCTAATAACGGCAGTGCCACGGGCTTTGATACAATCATCAATACCAAGAACCCGCAGAAGATAGAAAAAATGGATGTTCGTCTGCAAAAGGCATGGTCTGACGGCGACAGCAATGCTCATACCAATGATAAGGTAACATTTAATATCTATAGGTCAACAAATAAGGCTGATGTGCCTGAAAAATATAACAAGTTTACAGGTACAATGGATAAGGGACAGAATGTTAAATTCAAGATCTTTACAAGCAACGGCGCAGAAATGGCTCAGAACGGAAGCTTTGCCTCTGAGTATACCATGTATGGCTCGGCTAAGTTCAGTTTCATCCTTAATAATGCATGGCTCGAAAAGGGCGATATCAAATATTCAAGAGTAAGACTTATCAATGCGTCAGGCGACGTTCTTGCTGATTTCCACAGAGGTGAGGACGTTTGGGATACTGACAAGCAGCAGAACGTTCCGTCATGGACAGGTACAAGTAAGTATATAAGTTTGTCTGGTATTGATAACTCATCATGGGATAAGACTAAATTTACTTTGGATCTGAGCAGTATTTCTTCTGATGTTACTGTTGAGCTTACAGCAAAGGCCGATGATGATAGCAGCTGCTCTTATGAAGTGACAGCTGAGGATCTTGGCACACCTGAGAAGACGAACGTTACACCTGTTCCTAATAAAGATGCGATACCAAGCAGTGAAATATTCTTGTGGAAGCAGATAACGCTCACGGCGGATAACAACTGGTCAACTGCCGTTTCTCTTGAAGAAAATAATGTCAAAGGAAACAAGTATTATTATTGGTTTGAGGAGATAGACGTGAACGGTCAGCCGATAAGCACATCGTCATACAAAGCTTACTTCAGATACAATGGCTCAGAAAATGAGAATTGCATTGATATGACAAAGAACGGTGATCAGTATGTTCAGGTCTATAACAACTCTGAGGAAACCTTGGGAGAGTTGCCTGAAACAGGCGGCATGGGTGTTATCCCATTCGTGGCAGCAGGCGGAACAGTCACTGTTGCTGCAACATTACTTTTAGTTACAAAGCGTCGCAAAAAAACGCTGTAAATAAACAAATATGAAAGGACAATTAATTATGAAGATGAAGAAATTCGCAGCTCTTGCTGCTGCAACAGTTATGTCAGTTTCAGCTATTGCTGCAACATCAGCATTCGGAGTATTTGCTACTACTGATGCTGGCGTTAATAACATTGTTATCAAGGATTCTGATACAAACAGAGTATATAAGGCTTATCAGATCTTTGACCAGGCATCTGCAACAAATACTATCAAGTGGGGCCAAGGCATTAATGGCGATGCTCTGCTTACCAGCCTGAAAACTTCTGGTCTTAGCACTTATATGTCACAGTTTGACAGTGCCGAGAGCGCAGCAGACGTTGCAAAGATAATCTCAGACGCAGATCATTGGACAAAGGAAGATACTGCCAAGTTTGCAAAAGCCGCTTCTAGCTGCATCATCGACAGTAAGTCTGTAACTGCTCATGAAGCTAACGGTGAGTACACTATCAATGTTCCAAGTGCTGGCTATTATCTCGTTGTCGATGCAACAGAAAATAATGGTGTTGATAAGGCTAACTCAGCTCTTATCCTTAACGTTTCAGGCACAACAGACGTTACTCCAAAGAGGACAAAGCCAACACTTACAAAGCAGATCAAGCATAATGAGAATGACTCATGGGGCGATGTTGGCGACAACGCAATCGGTGACGATGTAGAGTTCAAGATCACAACAACTATACCAAGCGACGTATCAGCTTATGACAAGTATACATATACAGTTCGTGACCAGCTCAGCGAGGGCTTTACATTCAATGATAACCTTACATACAAGTACTATGACGCTGACGGTCAGGAGATCACTTCTGTTACAGTAGGCCCTAACACAACAGTTGGCGACGACATCAGTACGACCGACTATAAGGAGTCTTTCTATGTTACTTTCGATATCAAGGAACTTGTAAAGAACTATCCTACAGTTGCTAAGATCGAAACTTATTATTCTGCTAAGCTCAATGAAAAAGCTAAGGTAGCAGTTACTGCTCCTGACAGCGTGAACAATAACCCTAACACAGCTTACCTGACATATTCAAATAATCCTCAGGACAAAACAGGTAAGGAGAACGGTGAAACACCTAAGGTCACAGTTTATGACTGGACATTCTCACTTGTTGGTAACAAGGTAGACGAAAAGGGCGAGCCTCTTGCAGGTGCTAAGTTCCAGCTTAGAAATGTTCATGGCGATGCTATCAGACTTGTCAAGATAGCTGACAATGTTTACAGACTTGAGATCGGCAGTGAGGCAGGCTCTGTTGATCATATCGAAACAGACGCAACAGGTAAGTTCACTATCAAGGGCATTGATGATCAGACAACTTACAAGCTTGTTGAGATAGAGGCTCCTGCTCAGTATAACAGAGCTGATCCATATGAGTTCAAGTTTGACACAACATATGATCCTGCTAATACGCTTCAGTCCATTCGTATGCTCGACGGCACTGATTCAGGCACAAGCGGTTCAACAGTTAAGATCATAAACCAGAAGGGCGGCTCACTTCCAACAACTGGCGGTATCGGTACTCAGATCTTCTACGGTGTAGGCGGAGCTATCGTACTGGGCGCAGGTGTGCTTCTCATTGCTAAGAAGAGAGCTAAGAACGACTAATTTTTGAATTTATTTTTACCTTTGTCCTGCCGATCTCGGTCGGCAGGCATCAGGGAGGACTCCATGAGGAAGAAAAGCGGTAAATCAACTACAATTTTATTGGTCTTGTTATTGCTTGTGGGGCTCTCCGTGATGTTATATCCAACAATAAGCGATTGGTGGAATTCAAAAACGCAAAGCCGTGCGGTGGCGACTTATCAGAAAGCGGCAAATGACCTTTCTGACAAGGAGAATGAAGAGATACTCAGCCGTGCCAGAAAATATAATGAAGAGATAGCAAAGCTTGCCCGACCTTTTGTGGATTATGATCAGGTCAAGGGCTATGAGGATATCCTGGATATCACGGGGACGGGTGTTATGGGCTATATTTCCATTCCGACTATAAGGGTGGAGTTGCCTATTTATCATGGTACAAGTGACGGCGTGTTAAATGTCGCTGTGGGACATCTGCAGGGTTCGAGCCTGCCTGTTGGCGGAGCGGACACTCATTCGGTCATTTCAGCACATAGAGGTCTGCCGTCGGCAAAGCTTTTCAGCGACCTTGATAAGCTTGCAGAGGGCGATGAGTTCACTATAACAGTGTTGAAAGAGGTCTATACATATGAGGTCGAGGCTGTTTATATAGTTCTGCCTAATGAAATGGATAAGCTGAACATTATTCCAGGTGAGGATCATGTTACGTTGACTACTTGTACCCCATACGGAGTCAATTCTCACAGGCTTCTTGTTCGTGCAAAGAGAGTTGAAACTGCGGACGATACAAAGAGTGCTTCAAAAATAACGGCAGACGCTGTTCAGCTCGATTCTCTTGTGGTCGTGCCTTTTGTAGCAATACCATTGTTTGTGGTACTGCTTGTGTGGTGGTTTGTGGATTCAAAACGCAAAAAAATCTCTCATGATGAGCTTGTGGCAATGCTAGACAAGCCAGAGAGTGACGATAATGTTGAAAATCTACCTGATAAGGAGAGTAGCAAAGATGAAACTTAAATTTTCTCAGCTTGCAAAGGCTGTTTTGTGTACAGCGGCAATGGCTGTTTCAGCCTTGGGAAGTATGACGATCTCAGCTTCTGCAGCGGATAATATCAATGTGGATATAGTGTGCAAAAATGATACAACGACTGTTAGTAATGCCGAGTGGAGCATATATAAGGTCGGTGAGCGTAAAGAAGCTGACTTTGTCCTTACCGGCGAGTTCAGCGATTATCCTATAGATATGTCTGATTTTACTGACGCTTCAAAAATGCAGGCTGTCGCTGATACGCTTGACAACTACGCAAAAACGGATAACATTACACCTGTTTCAACAGGCAAGACGGACGCAAACGGTGAAGTAAAGCTTTCTGCTGATTCTGTGGGTCTGTATCTTGTTTCAGGCAAGAGTTTTGAAAACACAACAGCTAAGTTTACACCTTCTCCGTCACTTATCGAGATAGATAAGGATATCGTGGCTGAGGGTCAGATAACAGTTTACACCAAGTTCACATACGAAGAGATCCCAGCAGGGGACAGTGATTATGGTGTAAGGAAGTCGTGGATTGTTCCTGATGGTCAGGAAAAACTCATACCTGATAATATCAAGGTGGAGATCTATCGTGACGGCAAGCTTTTCGATACTGTTACTCTTGACGCTGACAACAATTGGGAGTATTTCTGGAAAGACGATACTGCGGCTGAGTGGTCAGTTAAGGAGATGGATATTCCTGCCAACTACACAGTTGTTACCAAAAACAATGACAAGCTGTTTCTTATAGAGAACACATATAAGTCAGACAGTTCGAGTAATACAGATAGTAGTTCAAGCACACCTGACAGCAGTTCGTCAGGCTCTGATTCATCAAGCTCAACGCCTGACAATATACCACAGACTGGTTCGCTCAACTGGCCGGTGCCTGTACTAATAGGCGGTGGAGTTATCCTTATCGCGGCAGGTTGGAGAGTAAGCAGAAAAGAGAAATAAAGGCGAAACCACATAGGCTCGCCTTTACAACAGGAGAAAAATAGTGACTAAAAAAAAGCTAGGACTTTTGTTGATAATAATGGGGATAATGCTGATAGCGGCGGCATTATCCCTTAATTATTACAACTATTTTCATGAAAAGCAAAGTAATAAAAGGATGGAGGCTGTGCTGAGTGATCTGAAAACGCAGATCTCAGACAGTTCAGAGGACAGCGACAGCAGTTCACCCTTTGACATTTTTGACGATAGTCGATCCACGGACAGCGAGATAGATGACCCGGATAAGGATATCGTGCTTGACGGCAACTCATATATAGGCTTGATTTCATTCCCGACACTGGGGCAGGAGTTTCCTGTGACTCGTGGCTGGAGCTATGCTGCAATGAATACTGCAGCTTGTCAGTACAGCGGCAGACGTGTAGACAATGATCTTATAATCTGCGCTCACAATTACACAGGCTTTTTTGATAAGCTGGATAAGCTCAGCTCAGGTGACCAGGTCATTTTCACCGATGTTTACGGCAGAGAATTTAACTATACTGTCACAAACAGCGAACTGCTGAGCGGCTGGGATTCGCCATCGCTCATAAAAGGCGGTGGCAGCGACTGGGATCTGACCTTGTTCACCTGCACATGGAGTGGTTACAGCAGAGTGACTGTAAGACTTGTTTATTCATAAATACATCAAAAACGCACAGAGTTCTACACCCTGTGCGTTTTATATTCCTGCGGCAAGTCTTATTTTTTTTATATCAAAAGTTTTTAGTTTGTCATCGTATATGCAGTGTCGTCTTGACTTTCTTGGGTGGCGGCGTGTATAGTCAATGGCTTCTTCAAGGTCATTTGTTTGAAAAACTGGTCGTTTCATTGCTTTGTTGTATACTGTGTATCTCATAAAAATACCTCCCAAATAATTCTTATAATTAATTATAACATTAATTGGTACATTGGTCAATAGCAATATTGTACAAATTTAACCTATTAATCAGATATACATAAATTAAAACAGAAATCGACTTGTTTAAGAACACTTCACGACATAAGACGACATAATTCTACTTATAAAAATTATAGTGATAGTGGGATATTGTGCAAAAATGAGAATGGTTGGTCAATTTGACGAACGATAAAGTATAAATTTGTTTTGACAGCGAAAGTTGTAACACAGTTTTCATTGATTGATAATTAATTGAACATTCAAATATGGTATAATACCCTAAAGAATCGGAGAGGAGCGAGGAGTTATGGATAGGTTTGTGCGAAAATATGGAAGATATGTACCCTTTGCTTTAACTATTATCATAATAATTTGCTGTGCTCTTTTTCTGAAGGACCATGAGTTTTCTGAGATACTCAGTTATTGCCCGGACAATTTGTGGCTTGCCGCATTTGTTATTCTGGGGTTTTATGGATTGAAGTCCTTGTCGGTGGTATTCCCGCTTGCGGCTATTTTTGTGTGCGTGGGTGCAATATATCCGTTCTGGGTGGGCATTTTGTTGAACGTAATAGGACTATCGGTTTGTTTTACTGTTCCTTATCTTGTGGGAAGGATATCGGGTGGCGATATCATGCGTGTTATTGAGATGAAATATCCTAAGGCACGAAAGCTTGTAAATTATGGGCATGACAATAATCTGTTCGCCTCCTACATTTCAAGGGCAGTGGTAGTTGTGCCGGGCGACCTTGTTTCAATGATACACGGCGCACTGCGAATGCCTTACAGACCATATCTTCTTGGCTCGATAATGGGAGTGATGCCTGAAATGCTTGTGCAGACATATATTGGAGCACAGTTGAAGCATTTGACAATAAAATCTGTGCTTGTGATGATAGCACTCATAGCTGCAACGCTGGCTTTTTCGCTGATACTTAATAAAAAGGTCAGCAGGAGCGGCAAGCAGATGGACAAGGAAGATTTTTGATATATGTACAAAAAAGCGGACTGATAACAACAGCCCGCTTTTTTTATTATTTGTCAAAGCTAGGATTGAAAGCGTAGAAATTTTTGCTGTCAAGCATATCCTGAATAAGCCTTAGACCTTCGCCGAAGCGCTGATAGTGAACTATCTCACGTTCACGAAGAAACTTGATAGGGTCACGGACATCGGGATCGTCAGCAAGCCTGAGAATGTTGTCATAGGTCAGGCGGGCTTTTTGCTCAGCAGCAAGGTCTTCGTGTATATCAGCTATAGCGTCACCTGTACTTTGGAAGATTTCCGCAGAAAATGGTACACCAGAGGCGGCTATAGGATAAACGCCTGTAGTGTGGTCAACAAAATAGGTGTCAAAACCACTGTCTTTTATCTCCTTGAGTGAGAGGTCACGGGTCAGCTGATAGATAATAGTGCCGATCATTTCGATGTGGGCAAGTTCTTCTGTGCCGATATCGTTGAGTATTGCCTGCACTTCACGACAGGGGGCTGAGTAACGCTGATTGAGATAGCGAAGCGCTGCACCAAGCTCGCCGTCAGGGCCACCAAGCTGCGAGATAATGACCTTAGCCAAAGCAGGATTAGGGTTAGCGATCTTAACGGGGTATTGCAGCTTTTTTTCATATTGCCACATTAGTCAACACTCCTTTCCCACGGAAAAGGTGATGTTACCCATTCCCATTTCTTGGACGAATTGTTCTGTGTGATCGTCAATGGTCCGTATTTCTCATTGTATTGAGCAATAAGCTTCTCTTTTTCTGCCTTGTGGCGAGCAAAATATGCCAGACCATCTCTGCAGGTAGGGTGGCTGTCGAGGTAAAGATTAGCCTCTACAAGGGCAAAGCTGCACGCCTGTATCTTTCTAAGAAGCCTCTCCTTTTCACTTAGTATGGGCATTCTTTACAGCCTCCTCTCCTATAAAAGGTTTGTCTATGGACGGGAAGATAGTTCCTCTTGAAAGTCCTACATCTGCCTCATAAGGCTTCTCCCACATCTGAAAAGGCACATATGCCATCGCCAGCGGCGTATCCTCAGGAAATCTTCCTTTCGGAAAAGGGCAGGCAGGTGTGTTATCCTCTGTGTCGTCAGCAAGTATCCTGCCTAACGACAGATTGTCAAACATATCCAAATAAGTTCACTCCTTATGTTGTCTGAATCTCATATACCACAGGTTTCGTGTGGCTGTTTTATCATATGCAGCTTATAAGTCAGTGGTGTATGTATGCAGGATATTATCAAAAAGCTTGCAAATCGTTCATAAAAAATACACAAAGTTAATTTTCTGTGAACACGCATATTGTTTGTAACAATAAACATAGTTTAAATAACGTTAAATTTGTAAGATTTAATATTGACAAATCGGGCTTCTGCGTGTTATATTAATACTATTAAAAAAGCATATGCAGTGACATATGTGAACGAAGGAGAGATTATTATGAAAAATGTCAAGAGAATTCTTGCATTAACAGTTTCGGCTGCCCTTGCAGTTTCTTGTTTTGCAGGTTGCGGAAACGGTGCAAAAAAGAACAGCGATACTATCGTTATCGGCTGCAGCGGTCCGCTCACAGGTGACGCTGCACAGTACGGCGTTGCTGTTAAGAATGCTATTGAGCTTGCTGTCAAGGACGTAAATGACGCAGGCGGAATAAACGGAACAAAGCTCTCATACGTTTTCGAGGACGATGAGGCTGACTCAGGCGATAAGGCTGTAAATGCTTATAACGCACTGAAAGACAATGGTATGCAGGTAATGGTCGGAACAGTAACAACAGGTTCTTGCCTCGCAGTTATTGAAAAGACAAAGCAGGATAACATCTTCCAGCTTACACCTTCTGCTTCAGCTCAGGACGTTATCAAGAACGATAACTGTTTCCAGGTTTGCTTTACTGACCCTAACCAGGGTAAAGGTTCTGCCGACTATATCGCAGAAAATAAGCTTGCTACAAAGATAGCAGTAATTTACGACAGCTCTGACGCTTATTCATCAGGTATCTTCAACACATTCAAATCCGAGGCTGAGGCTAAGGGTCTTGATATCGTTGCAGAGCAGTCATTCACAAAGGACAGCAAGACTGACTTCTCAGCTCAGATCAGTGCAGCTAAGAACGCAGGCGCAGACCTCGTGTTCCTGCCTATCTACTATCAGCAGGCTTCACTTATCCTTACACAGTGCAAGTCAGCTAACTACAACCCAACATTCTTCGGTTGCGACGGTCTTGACGGACTTCTTTCTATCAAGAACTTTGATACTTCACTTTGCGAGGGCGTAATGCTCCTTACACCATTTGCTGCCGACGCTCAGGATCAGGCTACTCAGGATTTCGTTAAGAAGTATAAGGACGCTTACAAGGGCGAAACACCTAACCAGTTCGCTGCAGACGCTTATGACGGCGTAATGGTACTTGCAGAACTCATGAAGAAGGAAGGCATCACAGCTGATATGTCTGCTTCTGATATCTGCGATAAGCTCAAAAAGGCTATCTCTGATAAGGACTTCTCATATGACGGACTTACAGGTACAGGCATGAAGTGGGGCGAAGACGGTGCCGTATCTAAGGACCCTAAGGCTGTTATCATCAAGAATGGTGCTTATTCAGCACTGACAGCTGATGACATTGCCGCTTCTACTGCTCAGTAATAGCTGAAATGAAGTGCGTACAAAAAGTACGCTTAATATGAAAAAACCGGCAATTGCGAAAAATTGTCGGTTTTTTTGATTTATTTCATTAAAATGTGTTGCAAAAACTACGGGGTTATGTTATAATTTATTGTATATTGTGTTTATGACAAGGACAGATGTAATATATGTGATTACATCTTGTGTTTTGTCTATTCCAAAAGGAAGGAATGTTTGTATATGGGTTTTCTTAATAACCTCATCAACGGAATAAGCCTCGGCAGTATATACGCAGTTATAGCTTTAGGCTATACGCTTGTATACGGTATTGCCAAAATGCTTAACTTCGCACACGGCGATGTTATTATGGTGGGCGGATATGTTATATTCACCTGCATGACCACATGGGGACTAAACTCTTGGCTTTCCATAGTTCTTGCAGTTATTGCCTGCACACTTCTCGGTATAGTCATCGAAAAGGTGGCGTATAAGCCGCTCAGACAAGCTACTTCGCTTGCGGTGCTTATCACTGCCATAGGTGTCAGCTACTTTTTGCAGAACATCGCACTGCTTATATTCGGTGAAAAGCCTGTAAACTTTACATCAGTTGTAAACGTGCCGAGCATCAAGCTTTTTGACGGACAGATAGTTATTTCCGGAGAAACATCAGTTGCAATAATCGTATCTATACTCATTGTAGTTGGTCTTTCATTGTTCATCAACAAAACCAAGAGCGGACGTGCAATGCTTGCAGTATCTGAGGACAGAGGTGCAGCTCAGCTCATGGGCGTAAACATCAACCGCACTATCTCTCTTACATTCGCTATCGGCTCAGGTCTTGCTGCAATTGCAGGCGCACTGCTTTGCTCAGCTTATCCTACGCTTCAGAACACCACAGGCGCAATGCCTGGTATCAAAGCGTTCGTTGCGGCGGTATTTGGCGGTATCGGCTCAATACCGGGCGCTATGATCGGCGGTATCCTTATCGGTGTTATCGAGATACTTGGACGTGCCTATATCTCACCGCAGCTTGCCGACGCTATCGTTTTTGCTGTTCTTATACTTGTGCTTATCATCAAGCCTACAGGTATCCTCGGCAAGAAGATAAGCGAAAAGGTATAAAAGTCAACTTAAAATTTTCGAGCAGACTTGCTTTGCAGTTCTGTTTTATCTGAAAGGATTGGTTTTTTGTGAAAAAAGAAGGGGCTAGCGCAAAAACAAAGTTTTTTAAGCCGCAGACCAGAAAAAGCTTTATCACATACGCAATGGTAATAGTTGCCTTTGTGGTAATGCAGATACTCAGCAGCGGCGGATATATCTCAAGTATGCTCACGGGACTTCTTGTTCCTCTGTGTGTATACTCTATACTTGCAGTATCCCTTAACCTGACAGTTGGTATACTTGGCGAGCTTAGCTTGGGTCAGGCAGGCTTTATGTGCGTTGGCGCATATACAAGTGCGATATTCTCTATCGTTACTTCTGAAACTATTGAAAATGTGTGGATCAGATTTCCTTTGGCTATACTTATAGGCGGAATAATTGCCGCAGTGTTCGGCATACTTATAGGAATACCTGTTCTCAGACTTAAAGGCGACTATCTCGCCATCGTTACACTTGCTTTCGGTGAGATCATAAAGAACGTTTTCGCAGCACTTTACCTTGGCTATGATTCAAAGGGCGTTCACGTTTCTCTCAAAAGTCTCTCAAATCTTAACCTTGAGCCTGACGGAAAGCTTATACTGAACGGCCCTCAGGGTATCAGCGGCACACCTAACGATTCTACATTCATTATCGGCGCTGTTATGTTGCTTATCACTCTTATCATTGCCTATAACTTTGTATATTCAAGAACGGGAAGAGCAGTAATGGCAATCAGAGATAATGTTATCGCAGCCGAGTCTGTAGGTCTTAACATAACAAAGTATAAGCTTGTTACTTTTGCATTGACTGCATTCCTTGCAGGCTGTGCAGGTGCGCTTTATTCTCATAACTTCTATACGCTCCAGGCTTCTAAGTTCGACTATAACCTGTCTATCCTTATCTTGGTATTCGTCGTTCTGGGTGGTATAGGCAGTATCAGAGGAAGTGTTATCGCAGCTATCGTGCTTGTTCTGCTTCCAGAAATGCTAAGAAGCATAAACAGCTACAGAATGCTTATCTATTCTATCGTTCTTATCGTAATGATGATAATAACTTCAAATGAAAAAACAAAGACTTTTATCAGTGCAAATACTGCTAAGTTCAAGGCTTTGTTCAAGCGTGAAAAAGTAAAGGAGGCTGAGTGATATGGCACTTCTTGAAGTAAAAAATCTCGGCATCTCATTCGGCGGACTCCGTGCAGTTGACGAGTTCAGCATAACAATAGAAAAAGGTCAGCTCTATGGTCTTATTGGGCCGAACGGAGCAGGAAAGACCACTATCTTCAATATGCTCACAGGCGTTTATAAGCCAACAGACGGCACAATCGTTCTTGACGGAAAGAACATCACAGGCAAAAGCACTATCGAGATAAACCGTGAAGGCATTGCCCGTACTTTCCAAAATATCAGGCTTTTCAAAGAGATGTCAGTGCTTGATAACGTAAAGGTCGCTCTTCATAATCATTATAAATACAGCACCCTTGAAGGCGTGTTCAGACTTCCAAGATATTTCAAGCTTGAAAAGGCAATGGACGCAAAGGCGATGGAGCTTCTGAAGGTTTTCGAGCTTGATGATAAGGCGAGCCTGCTTGCTTCGGGACTTCCATACGGCGATCAGAGAAAGCTTGAGATCGCAAGAGCCCTTGCAACACAGCCAAAGCTGCTGCTTCTTGACGAGCCTGCTGCCGGCATGAATCCAAACGAAACAGCGGAGCTTATGGATACTATCCGCTTTGTAAGAGATAATTTTGATATGACGGTGCTGCTTATCGAGCATGATATGAGCCTTGTTTCAGGTATCTGCGAAAAGCTGTCAGTGCTGAACTTCGGTCAGCTCCTCTGCGAGGGCAAGACAGCGGAAGTGCTTAAAAATCCTGAAGTTATCACTGCATATCTTGGCGAATAAGGGGGTAAGTAAAATGGCAATGTTGGAAATCAATGATCTGCACGTCAATTATGGCATGATAGCCGCTTTGAAAGGTATCTCCTTTGAGGTAAACGAGGGCGAGGTCATTTCCCTTATCGGCGCAAACGGAGCAGGAAAGACCACCACTCTGCACACCCTTACAGGTCTTATCTCTGCAAAATCGGGTTCTATCAAATTCAACGGTGTGGAGCTTACAAAAACTCCTGCACACAAGATAGTCGAGATGGGTATTGCACACGTTCCTGAGGGAAGAAGAATATTCCAAAACCTCACAGTGCTTGATAACCTTAAGCTTGGAGCATTTACAAGAAAGGACAAGGAGAATATACCGAAGGATATTCAGGATATATACGAGCGTTTCCCTAGACTTGCAGAAAGAAAAAATCAGATAGCAGGTACTCTTTCAGGCGGTGAGCAGCAGATGCTGGCAATGGGCAGGGCGCTTATGTCAAGGCCTAAGATAGTTGTAATGGACGAGCCGTCAATGGGTCTGTCACCGATACTTGTGTCAACCATATTTAAGATAATCGTGGATATCAGAAAGAGCGGAACAACTGTATTGCTTGTTGAGCAGAACGCAAAGAAAGCCCTTGCTATCTCAGACAGAGCTTATGTTCTTGAAACGGGCAAGATAGTTCTGTCAGGCAAGGCGTCTGATCTTATCAATGATGAGTCGGTCAAGAAAGCATATTTAGGTGAATAGGAGTTGAGCTTTATGGCAAGGATCATAACCATTGCAAGGGGCATCGGCAGTGGCGGAAGAACTGTAGGAAAAATGCTGTCAGAGGATATGGGTATAAAATATTATGATAAGGAGCTTATAAAGCTTGCAAGCGACGAAAGCGGCATAAATGAACGCTTTTTCGGGCTTGTTGATGAAAAACTGAAAGGTTCTTTTCTGAGAAAGGGCGGAGTTTACAAGGGTGAGCTTCTTGACCCTGATGATCACGACTTTACTTCTGACAGAAATCTTTTCAATTATCAGGCGAAGATAATAAAGCAGCTTGCAGACAGAGAGCCTGCGGTAATAGTTGGCAGATGTGCTGACTATATCCTCCGTGACAGAAAAGACGTACTTAAGGTTTTCATATATTCTGATATGGAAACTGCGGTCAAGAATATTGTCGATCTGTATGGTGTTTCTGAAAAAGAGGCTGTCAAGATAATCGAAAAGACAGACAAGGAGAGAAGCGATTATTATCGTTACTACACAGGCAGGGATTGGACAAATGCGAAAAACTACAATCTGTGTCTTGATACCAGCGACATGAGCTATGACAAGTGCGTTGATATCATTGAGGGATATATAAAGCTTCTTGAAGAGTAAGGCATAAAAATAAAGCCGCATTGCTTTTTTGGCAGTGCGGCTTTTGTGATATATGAAATCAGTTGAATTTTTCTGAAATAGTCCTTGCGGCAAATACTCCTGATGCAGAAGCCTGCGACAGAGAGTGCGTAACGCCTGAGCCGTCGCCAAGGACGTAAAGACCTTTGACAGCAGTTTCAAGGTTCTCGTCAACGTCAACTCTTGAATTGTAGAACTTGACCTCAACGCCGTAAAGAAGCGTGTCGATATTCGCCATACCTGGTGCTATCTTATCCAGAGCGTATATCATTTCGATAATATCGTCAAGCTGTCGCTTTGGGATAACAAGGCTCAGGTCGCCCGGAGTAGCTTTGAGAGTAGGGTTAAGGAACGTCTGACCAAAGCGGTGTTCATTTGTACGTCTGCCTGCAACAAGATCACCGAAACGCTGAACAAGCACTCCACCGCCAAGCATATTAGACAGTCTTGCGATAGATTCACCATATGCGTTTGAGTCCTTGAAAGGCTCAGAGAATGTGTTGGATACCAGCAGAGCGAAGTTTGTGTTCTCAGTTCTCAGCGCAGGGTCAGCATAGCTGTGTCCGTTTACTGTGATGATGCCGTTTGTATTCTCGGTAACTACCTCACCATATGGGTTCATGCAGAATGTTCTTACAAGGTCGCCGTATTTCTTTGTGCGGTAAACTATCTTGCTTTCGTATACCTTGCTTGTGATATGCTCAAAAACAGCCGCAGGTATCTCAACACGAACGCCGATATCAACTCTGTTTGAACGCCTTTTGATACCAAAGTTGTCGCATATCTCAGATATCCATTTTGAACCGCTTCTGCCTGCCGCAACAACAGCGTTTGAGCAGTGATACTCGTCCTTGTCTGTGATAACAGTGAAGTCGTTCTCCTTGCCTGTTATACCCTGAACACTTTCATAAAATTTTATGTCTATCTTGTCCTTGACAAAGTCATAGATGTTCTGGAGTATCTGCATATTTCTGTCAGTGCCAAGGTGCCTTACCTGAGCGTCAAGGAGGTGGAGGTCATATTTAAGAGCCATTGCCTTGATGTCGGAAGAAGTTGTGGAATAAAGCTTAGCGTCCTGACCGCCCATTTCAAGGTTTATCTTGTCAACATACTGCATAAGCTCGATGGCTTTTTCCTTGCCGGTAAAAGTGTAAAGGTCACCGCCGAAATTGTTTGTGATGTTATATTTGCCGTCCGACATTCCGCCTGCACCGCCGAAGCCGTGCATAATGGAGCATACCTTGCAGTGAATGCAGGACTTAACTTTTTTGCCATCTATAGGACACTTACGCTTGCTGACAGGTCCGCCCTGATCAATTATGCAAACTTTTATGTTTTTGTCAAGCTTGACAAATTCGTATGCCATGAATACGCCGGCTGCACCTGCACCGACAACAACTACGTCATAATTCTGAGCCATAACTATTTCCTTTCAAATCAAAATCCAATTTATTTTTATCCATAAAACGGGCGGCCGCACCTTTGCAGAAGATAGCCTGAAAGGAGATAACCGCCATATTTTTTTTCTATTTTATATCAAATACGATAGTAGCCAATGTGAAGAATATCAGTGTTGAGCAAGTGTCAACGATAGTGGTGATAAGCGGGGCAGCCATGATAGCAGGGTCAAGATGAAGTTTCTTGGCAGCCATTGGGAGCATACAGGCGATGAGCTTTGAAAGCACAACAGTTGCCATGATAGCCATACTTACTGTGAACGCAAGCTTGTAGCAATCCACAGATGTGTCACCGTGATACACCAGAACTATTCTTATAGCATTGACTATAGCGAGGATAACGCTGCAAAGAAGCGCGACTCTGAACTCTTTCCACATGACCTTGAAAAAGTCTTTCATTCTTATCTCACCAAGCGCCATGCCTCTTATAACAAGTGTCGAGGTCTGAGAACCGCAGTTTCCGCCTGTGCCACTAAGCATTGACAGGAACGATACCAAAACAGGAACAGCCGCAAAAGCAGACTGGTATTTGTTTACTATAGCGCCTGTAAGGGTAGCCGACAGCATGAGTATCAAAAGCCATGCTATTCTGTTTTTCGCATGAGTGAAAACAGATGTCTTGAAATAGGAATCGTCACTTGGCGCAACGGCAGCCATTTTCGAGAAGTCCTCAGTGGTCTCCTCCTCGATAACGTCCATAGCGTCGTCGAATGTAACGATACCGACCATGCGGTTTTCTCTGTCAACAACAGGCAGAGAAAGAAAGTCATATTTTGAGAACATGGAAGCAACATACTCTTTATCCTCAAGGGTATCAACGGAAATAACGTTGTCCTCCATTATGTCCTCTATTTTATCGTTATCATCAGCAGTTACGATATCAAGCAGTGAAAGCACACCCACGAGCTTTCTGTTCTCAGTGACATAAAGTGTATTTACAGTTTCCTTGACCATACCAACGTGTCTTATCCAATCCAAAGCTTCCTTGGCAGTGTAGCTTCTGTGAAGATAAACATACTCGGTGGTCATAATAGAGCCTGCACTGTCTTTAGGATATTTGAGTATCTGATTTATCTGCTTTCTCGTTTCTGTGTCAGCAGACTTGATTATCCTTGCAACAACATTTGCAGGCATTTCCTCGATAATATCAACCGTATCATCAAGATAAAGGTCGTCAACGATCTCCTGAAGCTCCCTATCCGTAAAGGCATTGATAAGCATCATTTGTGTATCGCTGTCCATATAAGCGAAAACGTCAGCCGCAACGTCCTTGTTCAAAAGACGGAACAGCAACGGAAGCTCGTATTTCTCGACCTCGTGATCGTCATAAAACTGTTGCAAAAGAGCAGCCACGTCGGCTTCGTTCATATCCATAAATATTTCACGGATAGCCTTGTAGTTTCTGCTTTTGAGCAACTCCAATACTGTGTTAAACATTATATTCCCCCTAACAGCAGCGGCAATAAGCACAACAGTACAAATAATTGTACTCATACCAACTCTGTACAAATATAAGGATCTACCAAAACACAGATCGTCCTATTCAATTAAAATTGATATTTAGATCACAAAAAGGCTGCCACAAACGGGCGAGCCGCTCTGCAATCGAGGGGCGATCGTATTCTGACTGGCGTCGTCCATTTGTACACACTCCTTAAAAATCATGATTTATGCACGTTTTTACTATTCGCACACATAATATTATTATACGCTTACCTTGTTTTTTTGTCAAGAAATTGTTTAATTTAATTTTATGAACGTGCTGTAAATTTGCGAAGTATAATGAATTGCTTTTGACCTCTTGCCAAATGGGGAGAAATAGGGTATAATTATTATATGGATCGAATAATAAACCGAAAGGAATTGATAAAATGAGCGAAATAAGAGATGAAAGCTTGTGGGAAAGCGGTAAAAGAAAGATAGAATGGGTAAGACAGAATATGTCATTGCTCAGAAGCGTCGAGGAAGATTTCAAGAGAGATCAGCCTTTTAAGGGGCTGAAAGTTGCACTTTCTATCCACCTTGAAGCTAAGACCGCTTATCTTTGCAAAGTCCTTGCAGCAGGCGGTGCTGAAATGTACATCACAGGAAGCAATCCGCTGTCTACTCAGGACGATGTTGCGGCAGGTCTTGTGCATGACGGTCTGAACGTTTTTGCATGGCACGGTGCAACTGACGAGGAGTATCACAGACATATATCCGAGGTAGTTAAGGTAGGTCCAAACATTATTATAGATGACGGCGGCGACCTTGTAAATCTTATCCACAATGAATACCCAGAGCTGATACCGAACGTTATCGGCGGTTGTGAGGAAACTACTACGGGCATTATCCGTCTTATTGCAATGAACAAGGACGGTCAGCTCAAATTCCCTATGATGCTTGTAAACAATGCAAAGTGCAAGTATCTTTTTGATAACAGATACGGCACAGGTCAGTCTGTATGGGACGGAATAAACAGAACAACTAACCTTATCGTTGCAGGCAAGAACGTTGTTGTTGCAGGCTACGGCTGGTGTGGCAAGGGCGTTGCAATGAGAGCAAAGGGTCTTGGTGCAAGCGTTATCGTCTGCGAAGTTGACCCAATAAAGGCTATGGAGGCTGTTATGGACGGCTTCAAGGTAATGAAAATGGTTGACGCCGCTAAGGTGGGCGACTTCTTTGTTACTGTAACAGGCTGTAAGGACGTTATTACTGAGAAAGCTTTCATGAACATGAAAGATGGTGCTATACTCTGTAACGCAGGTCACTTTGATTGCGAGGTAGACGTGGCTGGACTTAAAAAGCTGTCTGTTGAAAGCAAGCTTGCAAGAAACAATATTGACGGTTATAAGCTTCCAAACGGTAATTGGCTGTATGTTATCGGCGAAGGCAGGCTTGTAAACCTTGCCGCAGGCGACGGTCACCCTGCCGAGATAATGGATATGTCCTTTGCTATCCAAGCCCTTTCTGCGGCTTATCTTGTTAAAAACAAAGACAAGCTTACAGACAAGATAGTTTATGTTCCTGATGAGATAGACAAGGAAGTTGCAAACAGAAAACTTAAATTCTGGGAGCTTGAGATAGATAAGCTTACACCTGAGCAGGAGAAATATCTTAACAGCTGGCAGGTATAAAATATCATATTAGTACAATAAAACGGACAGCTTGGGTTGTCCGTTTTTTGTATCTTGAAATTGCCATAAATTTATTTTGTCTTCAAGGTTTTAAATCACTGATTTCTGTACATTTTAATATTAGGGCGATAAAAAACAGGGCGGTGAGAATGTGGCGGCAAAGATGTATAAGATACTTACGCTTTTTTCAGTGGGCGCAATATGCTACGGCTTCATGGAAATACTTAACAGGGGTTATTCTCATATCACAATGGGGGTGCTTGGGGGAACTTCAATGCTGGTTATCCATATCATGAATGGCGAGCGCAGGCGAGGAGTTAGCCTGCTGTCTGTGCTTGTAGTGTCGGCAGCATTTATCACTGCCATAGAATTTCTTGCAGGGGAGTATCTAAACCGCTTTCTCGGCATGGGCATATGGAGCTATGAGGAAGTTCCGCTGAATTTTGACGGACAGATATGCCTGCCATTTGCTTTTCTGTGGTTTGGGTTATCCTATATTGGTGTGCTTGCGGATAATTTTATACGCAGACATATTTTCAAGGAATACCCTGTCATTGTTAAACGAGGAAAAGAAAAAATACCTGCGGCGGTTGGATAAGAGTACGATTATTTGTACTGTTCAGTATGTAAAAATATAATTAACCGGAGACCTCAGGTCGCCCCTACGCAAAAATTGTAAATATAGGGGACGGCGATACGCTTACATTCGCCCGTCATTCACCAACGCATATAAAAACAAATGGACTGTCTATCCAATGATAAACAGTCCATATTTTTGTACATATCAATCTTTTGTGTACCACTTTTTCAGCACTTCTTCGCCAAGCTTGCCATAAACTGTGAAGTCACGGTTCTCTTTGGCTTTCTCTATCGGCGGCAGGATAGCTTTCCAATCCCACCAGAAATAGCCGCAGAACCAATCCAGATCCCAAGTTGCTTCCATTGCAGTGTCGTAGAAATCTGCCTGCTCCTGCTCGTCAAGTGGCTTGTCAATCCTGTCATGGAAATCCCAAGGGTACTGTGTGCAGCCCTCTTCGTTTCGCACGCCTATTTCAGCGAACATTATAGGCTTGTTGAAATGCTTGTGAGCCTTTTCAAGGGAGCCGACAACTTCATGCCAACGGCTGAGCATATGCTCCTTGCTTCTGTTCACACCGTCTGTAACAGGGTAGTAGCCTGAGATTCCGATTATGTCCACGTTGCTGAGCCAATCAAAACGCTGTTCGTCGCCGTGATTGATGTTGTGCATAACGATACCGCTGTAGACCTCTCTCACCTGTGCGATAAGCTTTCTGCATCTGTCGGACTGCTTGTCCATTCCTGCCATTTCACAGCCTGTGCAGAGCATTTCACAGCCGAGCTTTTCTGCAAGCTTTGCATAGTGAAGCATGAAAGCTGTGTATGACTTGAACCACTTGTCCCAATATTCAGGGTTCTCAGGCGGGAAGTCTATCCTTGCACGCCATGAATGGTCAAGGCAATCCACCATAGGCTTAAGGCAGACTTTAAGTCCCAGTGACTTTGCTTTTTTTATAGCAAAGGCAATATCCTCGTCAGATTGTGTTCTCTCATAATCACTGAAAACTCTTGTGCTTGCAAAGCTCTCCTGCAATGCGTTTACAGGGATACATATCCAGTTCAAGCCGTTTGAAGCAAGCCTTTCCATTGACTTTTCTGCCGCTTCCGTTTGAAAATCACCTCTCTTGGAGAAAAATCCCCAAGTATATCCTTTGCAGAAAATATCTTTATTCATGTATCAAAAACCTCTCTTTTTCGTAAATGTCCTGATAGAAAAGCCACAGGTAAGCTCAAGTCTGTTCACCTTTTTAAGCTTCTCCACCGCTTCGGCAGATGTTTTGTAGTAATACGGAGTCATTGTAAAAAGATTGAAAATATCCTCATGACTTTCAAGCACCACAGGGTATTCAAAAATCATCTCCTCTGACTCGTCAAATTTATTAAGTCCATATACATTGGGCTTGTTTTCGTAAGGCTTCTCATAAAGCACTTCTTTAAGCTCAAACAGATGTCTTGGGGACGGAGAAACTACCACAAGCTTTCCGCCGTCTTTCAGCACCCTTGCGTATTCGTCGTTTGAAACAGGTGCAAATGTGCATACGATAAGGTCTGCAAATTTGTCTATAAACGGAAGCTGAAATGACGATGCCACTGCAAATTCGCAATTTGTGATATTTTCGCAATGTATCCTCGTCATGCAGTGGGCAACTGCCGCCTTTGATATGTCAATGCCGTAAAACTTCGCCTTTGGCAGTGCCTTGGCATAGTTCACAGTGTAAAAACCCTCACCGCAGCCACTGTCGATAATATAAGGCTGTTTCACATTTTCAAGCAGACCGCCCATTACCTCAGCCGTTTTCTTCGCAAGCGGCAGATAATAGTCACGGTCAAGGAAATCCGTTCTCGCCTTTACCATTTCCGCATTATCCCCTGCGTTCTTAGGGTTTCTGCCCTTTGTGGTAAGCAGATTTACATATCCTTTTCTCGCAATATCAAAGCTGTGACCGTTCTGACAGTGCCATACGTTGTCAAGCTTTCTGAGCCGTTTTTTGCATATCGGACAAACATACATATAAATCACCCTGAACATTATAGCATTTCCCTCTGCTTTTAGCAATGGATATTTTATTAATAAAAAAGTGCTTGACAATCGTCGGGTTATGCTTTATAATATCAATATATGCAAAATGCGGTGACGGAATTATCCGAAACAGTGTCGGTAAAGAGAAAAGGCGGTGGGTGAAAGCCTTTGCGGCAAGTTCGGTGGCTAACCTGAGCGGTGCTGAAAACAGCAACGTATGCTCTGCGTTAAAGGGCTTCGAGTGGTCGGGCGATGAGTTCGGCAATTTGGGTGGTAACACGGAACTGTCGGTTTCGTCCCATGTTTAGGGACGAGCCGTTTTTTTATTTTGCGAATAATTTCATTTGGAAGGATCTGAATTTATGGAATGGACAGGACTTAATGAACTGCGTGAATCTTATCTGAAATTTTTTGAGAGCAAGGGCTGCTTGAGACACAAGAGCTACCCTCTCGTACCTCAGAACGATAACAGCCTGCTGCTTATCGTTGCAGGTATGGCGCCTCTGAAACCTTACTTCACAGGTCAGGAAACACCTCCGAGAACAAGAATGACAACTTGTCAGAAGTGTATCAGAACCGGCGATATTGAAAACGTTGGTAAGACGGCAAGACATGGCACATATTTTGAAATGCTTGGTAACTTCTCCTTCGGCGATTACTTCAAGAAAGAGGCCATTGCATGGGCTTGGGAGTATGTTACACAGGTACTCAAACTGCCAAAGGACAGACTTTATATCTCTGTTTATGAGGACGATGACGAGGCTGAGAAGATATGGCATGAGGACGCTGGCGTTCCAATGGATCATATCATAAGAATGGGCAAGGAAGACAACTTCTGGGAGGCTGGAACAGACGGCCCTTGCGGTCCATGCTCTGAGATATATTTTGACAGAGGAGAAAAATATGGCTGCGGCAAGCCTGATTGTAAAGTCGGCTGCGATTGTGACAGATATATGGAGTTCTGGAACCTTGTGTTCACACAGTTTGAAAGACATGAGGACGGCACTTATACTCCACTTAAACAGAAAAATATCGACACAGGTATGGGTCTTGAAAGACTTGCTTCTATCATGCAGGACGTTGACTCTATCTTTGACGTTGACACAGTAAAGGCTATCAGGGATCATGTTTGTAAGATAGCAGGCTGTGAGTACGGCAAGGAGTACAAAAAGGACGTTTCTATCAGAGTTATCACAGACCATATCCGTTCTGTAACATTCATGGCGTCTGACGGAATTTTGCCGTCAAACGAGGGCAGAGGATACGTTATGAGACGTTTGCTCAGAAGAGCCGTTCGTCACGGAAAGCTTCTCGGCATAAACGGACTTTTCCTCAAAGACCTTGTAAAAACTGTTGTTGACTGCAACAAGTGTGAGTATAACGAGCTTGAAGAAAAGTATGACTATATCGTAAAGGTGCTCACAACTGAGGAGCAGAACTTCAATGCCACTATCGACAGAGGTATGAAGATACTTGACGATCTTATCGCACAGATGCAGAAAGACGGCAAGACGGAGCTTGACGGTGAGAGCTGCTTCAAGCTTTCCGACACATACGGTTTCCCTATCGACCTTACAAGAGAGATCCTTGAAGAAAAGGGCATGACCTGTGACGAAGAGGGCTTTGCTGAGTGCTATGCAAAGCAGAGAGAAACAGCCAAGAATGCTCATGCTGCAACAAAGTATATGGGTGCAGACGAAACTGTTTTCCATAAGATAGACAAGGACTTCCACACAGAGTTCATCGGCTATGACAAGCTCGAGGGCGACAGCGAGATATCATTCATCACAACTGATGATGAGCTTATAAACAACGCTAAGGCTGGCGATGAAGTATATATCGTATCTTCACAGACACCATTCTATGCAGAGAGCGGCGGACAGGTGGGCGATATCGGTACTATCGTTACAGAAAGCGGTAAGTGCAGAGTCGTTGACACACAGAGGGTCGTTGCAGGCAAGTTCGCTCATAAGGCAGTTGTTGAAGAGGGCGAGATAGCTGTAGGTCAGAAGGCTCACTTCACTGTTGACAGAAAGACACGTTATGCTGTTATGAGAAACCATAGCTGTGCACATCTGCTTCAGGCTGCACTGAGAAAAGTTCTCGGTGAACACGTTCATCAGGCAGGTCAGCTCGTTGACGCTCATAGACTTAGATTTGACTTCTCTCACTTCAACGCAATGACAGCAGAGGAGAAGCTCAAAGTCGAAGCACTTGTAAACAAGTATATCCTTGAAGCTCTTGATATAAAAATGGAAGAAATGCCTATCGCAGAAGCTCAGAAGCTTGGCGCTATGGCTCTGTTCGGTGAGAAATACGGTGAAACTGTAAGGGTAGTAACAATGGGTGACGGTGACGAAACAGCTTCTATCGAGTTCTGTGGCGGTACACATCTTGACAATACTTCAAGAATAGGTCTGTTTAAGATAATCTCCGAAAGCTCTGTAGCTTCAGGCGTAAGACGTATCGAAGCCGTAACAGGCAGAGGCGTTCTGGAGCTTGTTGAGGAAAGAGCCGCAACTATCCAGCAGGCGGCTGAAAGCCTTAAGCTTGCAAATCCACTGGACATCGTAAAGAGATGCCACACTATCATGCAGGAAGTCAAGGATCTTGAAAAGGAAAGAGACGCTTTGCAGGCAGAGATAACAAATCTCAAAACAAAGTCGCTGTTCGATAACCCATATGAGGTCAATGGCGTTAAGGTAGTTACTGCAATGCTCACCAACACAAGACCTGATATGCTCAGAAAAATGGGTGACGAGCTTAAAGCAAGAGAAGCTGACGCAGTTGCAGTTGTTGCAGGCGTTGACGGTGAAAAGGCAAACCTTGTTGTAGTTTGCGGCAAGAATGCAGTTGCAAAGGGCGCACACGCAGGCAAGATAGCAGGCAAGGTAGCAGCACTCACAGGCGGCAAGGGCGGTGGACGTCCTGACTCTGCTATGGCTGGTATAGGCGACAGATTTAAGATAGACGAAGCTCTCGATAAGGTAAACGAGATCGTGGGCGAGTTCGTAAAATAAAAATTGCTTGGCAGACGGCGCAGATACCCTCTGCGCTGTGCTGTTATAAATAATAGAAAGGCGGAGAGATAAATGGAAGATTGTCTTTTTTGTAAAATTATTTCCGGGGAAATACCCTCAAAGAAAATATACGAGGACGAGCTGACATACGTTTTTGAGGACATTGCTCCTACAGCTCCGATTCATTATCTTGTTATCCCTAAGCAGCATATTTCAAAGCTTGACGAGATAACCCCTGAGAACAGTGCAGTTATCGCACATATCTATGAAGTTATCGCAAAGCTTGCCAAAGAACTCGACCTTAAGGACGGTTTCAGAGTTGTTTCCAACTGCGGCGAGCAGGCAGGACAGAGTGTTTTCCACATTCATTTTCATCTTCTTGCAGGCAGACCTCTTGCTTGGCCAGCCGGTTAAAGAAATAAAACGGGCGGGTAAATTTCTTATCCGCCCTTAGTTTTAAGGGGGACGGCGGCAATGGTGAGAAAAAGCTGTTATATCGGCTTTTCGTATTTTGCAGGGCTTTTTCTCTGTACCATTGGCTGGGGCAGGAACAACGCAGTTTTTGCACTTGCGTCAGCGTGTGTAGCCATTACAGCCTTTGCGCTTTTTAAGAGATACCGAAAGCATATAGCTCTCTGCTTTGTTTCGTTCCTGATAGCGGTGGGAGTCAATACCGCTTATACTCACATTTTCTATGATAAACTGACAGCTTTAGACGGAAAGACCGTCACAGTTAGAGGCGAGATAACCGACATAAGCTATATAGGCTCTGACACCTGTCGACTAAGTGTCAATGGTACCGTTGGGGGAGTAAAAGGCAGGCTGACCTTTTATGCAGATGACATTGAATATGATTACTATGACAATATCGTGGCGACAGTAAAGGTCAGCAGGATAAAAGACAGCATCAATTTCAAATCAGAGCAGTATGACCGGCCTAAGGGCATTTTTCTCCAAGGTTCGACCGCTGAAAGTATAGAAGTCACAGGCGGCGGAAACGCCATTTTACGCAGTATAATGCACTATCGTGACAAGATGTTCATGTTGATAAACGATATCATAGGCGGAGATGAGGGCGGTTTTGCCGCTGCAATGCTCTGCGGAGATAAAACTGAGCTTTCAAAGCAAACGAAGCTCACGGTCTATCGTAGTGGCATAGGTCATATATTTTCCGTGTCGGGAACTCATGTGGTCATAATAAGTGCCATGATAGGCTGGCTCATGCAGAAACTAAGCAAGGATAAGCGTGTGATATTTGCCGTCCAAGCTGTGGCAATGTGGGCGTTTGCGGTCTTTGCAGGATTTTCGGTATCCGTTGTGAGGGCGGCTGTTATGCTGACCTTGGTCACTGCCGCACCGCTCCTTTACCGCAGACCAGACCCGGCAAATACTCTCTGCCTTTGCGCTGTTGTTATACTCACTCTTTCGCCCTATGCGGCGGCGGACAGCTCGTTTCTGTTGTCATTCACAGCAGCGTTTGTTATAAGCGTTGTATGCCCGAAAGCGGTGATAATGGTAAAGCGCAGGGATATTCTTGGCAACATTGAGCGTGAAATAGTCACAGCGGTGACGATACTTCTTTGCACAATGCCTGTTCAGCTAATGTTTTTCAGCGAAATATCTCTTGTTGCACCACTATCAAATATCCTGCTGGTGCCTGTCTGTACCCTTGCTCTGGGTCTGACGGTAATAACTGCGGTAACAGGCGGTGCGGCAATAATAGCCTATCCTGTGCTGACGGTGGTAAAGTATCTTCTGAAGGCCGTTCTGTTTCTTGCGGGTCTGTTTTCAAAATTCAGCTTTGCCTATCTTCCTCGTGGAGTAAGACCGCTTGGTCTTGTAATGCTCGTTACCTGCCTTGTGCCTGTGGCGGTCATGTTTCTGAGAAAGTCAGTAAAGCTTGGGGCTTTTTGCACTGCTCTAATGCTTGTATGTTGGACAGCGGTGTATAATTTTTCTCTTGCTTTTGGAGGCTCGGTAAAGATAGTTGTAATGCCAAAAGGAAATGCAGTGCAGGCTGTGCTGTATGATAAAACAAAAGGTATGGTTTTCGATATCGGCAGTAAGGGCAAGCTCAACAGCGGTATGGAAAGCTTTTTGGAGCTTTACGGCATAAAAGAGCTAAAAGGCGCATTTATAGAAAGCGAACAGTATTACACTATAACGAAATATAACGAGCAGATGACTATACGACCTGACAGATTTTATATAAATGGCGAGCCTGATAATGACAGCGAACTGCCGTTCATGACAGGCGCACAGCTTGATTGGAACGGTGTTAAGATAGAAGCATTGGAGGACGGCTATAAAATTACCACCGAGGGCTGTGTGGTCACTATAGAAAAAGGTTCTGTCACCATAAACGGCAGAAACCTTGACACAACAGATGAAGAATACCCATTGATGATAGATATGAAAAATTCGCAGATAAGGAGGACGGACTATGGCTTTGCTTACGGCTTCGGCTCTTGGTAAAACGGTAAGAGAGAATGATATCGACAGCCTTTATTATTTTTACGGACATGATACAGCAGCACTTGAAAGCTTTACAAAAAGGCTTGTGAACAAGCTTTGCCCTGCTGACGCTCAGGTCATGAACTTTCATAAGCTTGACGGCAAAAATCTTGATTTTCCAATGCTTACAGACGCTTGTGAAGCTCTGCCTTTTATGGCTGAACGTGTGGTGGTGACTATAAACGACCTTAATATAGACGCAGTGACTAAGGACGATCTGGACGACCTGAAAAAGATCCTAGGCTCTCTTGGCGAAACCACCACAGTGATAATCTATGCAACAGGAGTTGACCTTTTCAAGAACAAAAAGTATCTTACAGACAAAAACAAGCGCTTTGCAGATTTCTGCGAAAAGCACGGTACTGTCTGCAACTTTGAATACAAAAGGGCTTCCGACCTTGGAAAGTCTATATCCACCTATCTTGCAAAAAGCGGCTGTACCATAACAAAAAGCAACGCAGAGTATCTTGCAAACCTCTGTTTGTGCGACACTGCATTTATCAGCAAGGAGCTTGAAAAGCTTTCGGCTTATGCAGAGGGCAGGGAGGTGACAAGAGAGGATATCGACTTGCTTTGTATCAGGCGTATCGAGTCGGACGGATATTCTCTTGCAATAAATATCCTCAGAGGCAATGCGGCAATGGTCTTCACACGTTTGCGTGAACTCGATGTGCAGAATTATGAACCATATGCTATAATAGGAATAATCGGCTTTTCCCTTGCGGATATCTATAGGGCGAAGCTTGCACGTTCCTCTGGCAGGAGCGTTGCAGATGTGGCTAAAGATTTCTCATATGCGAAAAACAGAGAGTTTGCAGTAAAAAATGCCTATTCCGAGTGCGGTAATATCTCGGCGGAGCGTATAAGAAAAACGCTGGAGATACTTTCTGAAACTGACCTTATGCTCAAAACAAGGTCACGGGGAAAAGACGGAGATATGCTCACCCTCGAGCAGGGGCTTGCAAGGTCAATGGCGTTAAGGTGTTAGTAAATGGAAAAACTTAAAATATCAAGGGCAATAATCGTTGAGGGAAAATATGATAAGATAAAGCTTTCGTCCATAGTTGACGGCGTTATAATCGTCACTAACGGCTTTCGTATCTATAAAGACCCTGACAAGGCAGCGCTTATAAGATACTATGCTCAGCATGGCGGAATAGCCATTCTTACCGATTCTGATACAGCAGGCTTTCGCATAAGAGGGCATATAAAGGGTATCGTCCCCAAAGGCGATATCGTGAACGTGTATGTTCCTGAGATATTCGGCAAAGAAAAGCGCAAAACAGAGCCGTCAAAAGAGGGCTTGTTAGGGGTCGAGGGCGTTCCTGCGGATATTATCAGGGAAGCCTTTGAAAAAGCAGGCATTATAGGCGAAAAGGTCGCAGACAAAGAACTCATTACCAAGCTTGACTTTTGCGAGTTAGGACTAAGCGGTAGACCTGACAGCAGCAGGCTCAGACAGCTTGTGTGCGAAAAGCTGTCGCTGCCCAAAAAGCTCACTGCAAACGCACTGCTTGAAGTGGTGAACACAATGCTCGATAAAGAAAGCTTGCAAGCACTCATAGAGGAATTGACCTCAGAAAACAATAAAGACAAGGAGAATAGCGTTGGTTAGTCTTGAATTTTTATATTTCTTTCTTCCTGTTTTTATGGGAGTATACACTTTGTCAGGGGTGCGTTTCAGAAAAGCCGTGTTCCTGCTTGGAACAGTTGTGCTGTGTCTGTGGGTGTCCACATGGGGGATAATACCAATGGCGGTGTGTGCTTTTGTATCATACTTTTGCGGCAGGCTTATCCACCGCTTTGCAGACAAAAAAGGACTTAAAAGGCTATGGCTCATATTATCGGTGGTAGCAAATATGGCAGTGCTTCTTGTATTCATAAGAAGCGGTCACAGCAGCTATGACGTGACGTCTATATTCACAGGCAAAGGTGCAATGCTAAAGCTTTTCCCTGTGTGGGGAGCAGGCGTTTTTACTCTCCATGGCATCTCCTACTGCATGGATATCTATAGGAAAGAAATAGAGCCTGAGAAGAATTTTCTTTTGGTATCTCAATATATATGCTTTTTCCCATGCTTTAGCTGTGGACCGATACTCAGATTTTCGGATATGAGCGAACAGCTTAGAAAACCTGTCATAACCTCCGGAAAGCTTGCAGAGGGCATAAAGCTTATGCTTATAGGCTTTGCGGAGAAGCTTTTTCTGTCGGATCCTATGTACGAGATGTGGCAGCACATAAGGGGAGTAAGTGCAGATTCACTGTCAGCCGCTTGTGCTTGGCTTGGGATAATAGCTTTCTCATTTGCGTTCTACTATGAGCTTAGAGCTTATTCGCATATTGCACAGGGTATTGGTTCAATGCTCGGCTTTGAACTTCCTGATAACTTTGATCTGCCGTTTATGTCAGCAGGCTTCAATGAGCTTATAAAACGATTTGCCTGCACCTTTTATAGTTGGGTGAGAGATTATTTCTACAGACCTATATGTAAAAATAAAGACAGCGTTTGCCTTTGGGCATTGATACTGTCTGTGTTTGCAGGTTCGGTTTGGTATGGCTACGGCAGACACACAATGCTGTGGGCAGCGTTTATTTGTGTTATGCTTGGCATAGAATATCTCTTGAAAAATATTCTTGCGGCTGTGCCGACAGGGGTAAGATGTGCGGTGATGAATGTTCTGTTTCTTATAGGTCTGCCGTTTCTTGCGATAGACAGCCTGCCTTCAGCCTGCGGATATGTTGCCGCAATGCTCGGCGGGGGAAGCTTTGCAGGAGATGTTCTTGCATCGTATGTGATAAAAACAGGAGTTGTGATGTATCTTATCTGCGGCTTTTTTGCAACAGGTATCGGCAGATATCTCAAACGCAGGATAATGCAGCTCAATACTAATATAGTTTACATAATCGAGCCAATGCTCACTATAGGATTTCTGCTTATCAGTACAGCGTTTCTTGTGGGCGGAGGTAATTCGTCTATGAATTTATTCGTGAGATAAAATGGGAGGAGTGAACATTAATGAAAAAGGCTGCTGATTATATCGCAGTAAGCGCATTTTTTGTAATAGTCATAATGTTTGCGGCATATACTCTCGTGATGGGCAGACATGGATCTGAAAGTGAAAAGGCAGACAGTTCAGATATAAGACATAACGTTCAGACCTATGTTAGCAATAATTTTCCTCTAAGCTCAAATTGGAAGTCGCTCAGAACGACCATGTTTGTGATGACTGGTAAGAAAAATTTTGATAATATCTATATCCTTAAAGATCGTCTTGTAGAGATCACAGATTTTGATAAGGACAGGCTTGATAAAAATATCTCGCAGATAAATGATTTTTCAGAAAACACAGATACACCTGTATATGTTATGTTAGCTCCGACTGCCGCAGGTATCTATTCTGCTAAGCTGCCTGCTTATACTTCAAACACAGACCAGCGTGAAATGATAGATAATATCTATTATGACTTAGACAGCAGGATAGACACCATAGATACGTTTTTTCCTATGTATTCTGCAAGAAATAATTACGTTTACTATCGTACAGATAGAAAGTGGACTTCCTTCGGGGCGTATTTTGCCTATGCAGACGGCATAAAAGAGCTGGGCTTTGAGCCGGTCGTTCTGTCCAATTACGATCAAGAATATACCTCAAATTCTTATTATGGGGGACTTTACAGTGAACTTTGCTATAACAGCATAGGCGCAGACAGAGTGAACATCTTCCGTTCAAAGTATAAGACCACTGTGGATTCTGTGGAGCTTTACAGAGGAGATCAGGTGCTTACCTCAAAATCTGTTTATTTTAGATCTGCACTGAAAACAGCAGATAAAACGGCTATCTTCCTGCAAGGTGACAACTTTACTAAGGCAACGGTCAAGACAACTGCAGAGGACGCACCAAAGCTTCTTATCATCAAAGGAAGCTATGCCAATACCCTTGTGCCGTTTCTTACCCCACACTACAGCGAGATAACCTTGGTAGACCCTGACAAGCTCAAAGAGGAGGGCAAGACCCTTTCTGACGTGGCAGATACGGGTGCATATGACCAGATATTATTTATGTATGACTGCGACCAGTTTGCAGATGAAACAAATTTTGACCTGCTCAAATAATATGGGTTATGTACTTGAAAAAATGGAGCAGGTGTGATATAATAAAGAAAATGCCGTACAAGGAATGTGCGGCATAATGTATGTCTGAATATTTGAGAGGGTGTTTGATGTGAGTGAGCAAAAAAACAGACTTGATCTTATTGATCTTAATGACTATCCCGTATCTTGGTGGCTGAAACTTCTTGACCTCGGTCATAAGATAGTTCAGGATCCTGCCGACTACAGCGAGGCTTGCAAGGGCAAGATAATGGGTACTCTTTTCTATGAGCCGTCAACAAGAACGCAGATGTCTTTCCAGACCGCTATGCTCCGTCTTGGGGGAACGATAATAGGCTTTGACAATCCTGCCACTTCTTCCGTTGCAAAGGGAGAGAATATCAAGGATACCACAAAGATAGTTTCCGGCTATGCCGATATCATGGTAATGCGTCACCCTACCGCTGGATCGGTAAAGGCTGCGGCACTCACTGCTGATTGCCCTGTTATCAACGCAGGCGACGGTGGACACCTCCACCCAACACAGACACTTACAGACCTGCTTACACTTAGAGAAGAAAAGGGCAGACTTGATAACCTGACCATAGGCTTCTGCGGTGACCTTAAAAACGGCAGAACAGTCCATTCCCTTATTAAAGCAATGGTATGTTTTCCAAACAATAAGTTCATATTAGTTTCAACTTCTGAGCTTGCTTTGCCTGTGTATGTAAAGGATATCCTTGAGGCAGCAGGTATGGAGTACAAAGAAGTCACCGACCTTGAAGAGGTTATCGGTGAGCTTGACGTGCTTTATATGACAAGAATACAGAAAGAACGTTTTGCTTCTGAGGAGGAGTATCTGGCTCAGAGCGGAAATTACATACTCGATACAAGAAAGCTTTCAATGGGAAAGCCTGACCTTATCGTGCTTCACCCTCTGCCAAGAGTGGACGAGATAGCTATCGAGGTGGACGACGACCCGAGAGCAATGTATTTCAAGCAGGCAAAATACGGTATGTATATCAGAATGGCACTCATACTTACAGTTATAAACGGCGATGGTGCTTCGCAGCCGCTTATGAAGGGCAGAGTGCATAAGCACATTGATTGTTCAAATCCTAACTGTATCACTCACCACGAAAAGTATCTGCCACATTGGTTCAAAGGCGACGGCACGACGCTTGTTTGCGAATATTGTGACGAGAGAACATTGGTGGAATAAAATAAGAGCTTAATGGGGTAAACAAAGGCTGTGTGTCAGTCTTTGCTTGCCCTTTTTTATTGTGCAGATAGCGTATATTAATAGCCTTGTGATATGCAAAATCGTTAAAAGTAACGAAATTCTTACAACATGGTAACAAACAGTCTTGAATTAACGTTGAGCGTGTGGTATAATTAGAATGGATAAATTTTTTACAGGAGCTTTGATCTAATGAATACACTTTCAGATGAGGAGTTTGAACAGATCTACGGACGAAAGCCTGTCAGAAGGGTGAAAAAGAAAAAAATATACTGGAACAGAATTATTATTGCTTTGATAATACTTATCGGCATTGTGACTGGTCTGGTAAAGCTGACAGCCTTGGTAGTATCAAAGATCAAAGGAGACGATACGCAAAAAACAAACAAGGTATTGAATAATACATCTTCTGTCGCTGTGAAGGAGGACGCTTCTTCTGCTGAGGATAAAAAAGACGAGCCTGCGGAGTATTCAAATATGGACTTTACAGTGTGTGTTGACGCAGGTCACGGCGATTATGACGGCGGCACAACTGACGCCTCAGGAAAAAGATATGAAAAAGACGATAACTTAAAGGTCGCACTTGAGGTGCAGAAATATCTTGAAAAATACGGCGTCAATGTGGTGATGATAAGAGATGATGACTCTTTCCTTGAGCTTGACGAAAGATGTGCAAAGGCAAATAACGCCAAGGCTGATATGTATGTTTCACTTCACCGAAACAGCTATGACGGTGATATTTCGGGCGTTGAGGTTTGGGTAAACAATTCTGAGCCTGAATATGACACAAAGCTTGCACAGAATATACTTGATTGTCTTGAAAAGGTAGGTATATCTGAAAATAGAGGAGTACAGTATGGCTACGTTGGCAATTCCGGTGTAAACTACTACATAAATGCCGACACTGTTATGCCAAGCTGTCTTGTGGAGCTTGGATTTATAACCGAGGATATCGACAATAAGCTTTTTGACGAACACCTTACCGAGTATGGACAAGCTATTGCTGATGGTATAGTTCAGACAGCTGTTGATGTTGGTCTTGTTGATGAAAGTGGCAAAAGACTTATGTCTGAGCAGCTTATCTCACCTGAGAAGCCTGTGAACAATAAGGATTCTTCATCTGCGGTTGACGCTATGACACAGCCGATGCAGACGGATTCTTCTGCTGACGTTTATAATACTCAGGAAAACGAGTGGTATTAATAACAAAAAAATAAAAGCGAACACAGTTCGTTTCTGCTAATGCAGAGAAACCGTGTTCGCCTTTTTGTTGTTAAAGCTCTTTTCTGATGAGTTTGAATTTTTCAAATTCTTTCGTCAGGTCTGCCAGAACGTTTTCAAGACCCTTTTCAGAGTATTCTTCGTGATATTCTGCCACAAAGTCTGTTACCTCCGTGACGCACTTTGTGCCGTACCATACTCTGACATAAAGCTCTTTTTCATCGCCGAGAACAGGGTCTATGCGGTAGCTGAAATTGGTGTAATTACTGCCAGACCAGGTGTTTTTTTCTTCAAAATAGTGAAATGTGGGTATATCAAAATAACCGTGGAGCATTGCGTATTTTCCTTTCAAAAATCATTCGTTTATGATATTATAGCATATCACTGTTCCTTTTTCAAGCATTTAGTCTGCTTCTTAATTAAATTAACCTAAAAAACGTTTACAATTTTGTTAGGAATGTATATTGGAGAATTGTTCAAAATATGCTATAATCAATAATGGTATGACTATTTCAGCGGTATGCTGTCGCAGAAAGGATAAGATCTATGAGCATTACAATAAAAGATGTTGCCAAGGAAGCCGGTGTTTCAGTGGCGACAGTGTCAAGGGTTCTCAACGGAAGCTGTAACGTATCAGATGAGTCAACAAAAAAAGTCAATGAAACTATTGCAAGGCTCAACTATTCTCCGAATTTTCTGGGAAGAAATCTTAGAAAGTGCGAAACGAATGTTATTCTTGTAATTATGCCGACCTCTGAACATTCCCTTTATTCAAAGATAGTCATGGGTATGCAGGAATATGCAGGAAAAGTCGGATACGATATCATAACCGCAGTTTCCTATTCAACCTCGACCGCTGAAACAAGGCAGATGAATATGCTTTTTAACAGAACTGTTGACGGTGTTATCCTTCTTGGCACTCAGTATGACGCAGCTTCGCTTAATAAGCTCGCAGAGAATTATAACGTTGCTCTGTGCTGTGAGGGCGTGGAGGGCGCAAATGTGCTTACTGTCGCTGTTGACGATGAACAGGCTGCGTTTGACGCTGTCGCAGCTCTTATCAAAAAGGGTCATAAAAGGATAGGCTTTATCGGAACGAACTCTGCGGCTATCTCCTCCACTGCAAGAGAGAACGGCTATATAAGAGCATTAAAAGAATATGGCATAGAGATAAAGAATGAATATATCTATAAAGAGTCCTATGACTATGACTGCGGAGGCAGAGCGTTTGAATATTTCAATGCACTTGCTGAGAAGCCTACGGCGATTTTCGCTGTGTCAGACTTGCTTGCTATCTCTGCAATGCACAAGGCAATAGATATGGACATTGATGTGGGCAAAGATGTCGCCATAATGGGATTTGACAATATATCCATGTGTGAGTGGATAATCCCTACGCTTTCAACGGTTGAACAGCCTTGCTCAAAAATGGGCGAGCTTGTTGTGGCAAAGCTTATTGAGAACATGAATAAGACTACTAAGGATAATCATTATTATACCGTTGACCACAGGATAATTTTAAGAGAGTCCACAGGCGACTAATTACTTTCGTAAAAATAGATAGGGGAGAAATAAGGCAGTTTTTCCGTAAAAACTGCCTATTTTCTGTAAGAAAGGATTTTTTAGGGCATGGAGAAATTTACAAAAATACTTGAAACGATAGATGGCTATGTCTGGGGCATACCGCTTATCGTACTCATTATGGCTGTGGGAATATTCCTCACCTTTAGGCTAAGGCTTCTTCAGATATTCCACCTGCCAAAGGCTTTGAAATTTATGTTTCAGAACGAAAATGGTGGCAAAGGCGAGATATCGAGCTTTGCGGCACTTTGCACCGCACTTTCCGCAACCATAGGTACGGGAAATATCGTCGGTGTTGCAACAGCCATTGGTGTGCTTTCAGGCGGACCTGGAGCGCTCCTCTGGATGTGGATAGCGGCACTCCTTGGTATGGCGACAAAGTATTCCGAGGGTTTTCTTGCTATCAAATACAGACGTATGGACGCTGACGGACACGTTTGCGGTGGACCGTTCTATTACATAGAATACGGCATGGGTAAGAAGTGGAAGTGGCTTGCAAAGGTATTTGCGTTCTTTGGTGCTTGCGTTGGACTTTTTGGTATCGGAACTTTCTCTCAGGTGAATGGTATCTCATCGGCAGTTCAGGCTTTCTTTGATCCTAAAAAGGAACATACAGTGAATATTTTGGGTGCTGACTATACATTGGCTGTTATAATCTCTGGACTTTTGATAACTGTTTTTGCCGCACTTGTTATTATCGGAGGCATAAAGAGGATCTCAAGTGTTTCTCAGGTAGTTGTGCCATTTATGGCGGTCGTTTATATAGTTGCCTGCCTTTCACTTATTGTTATAAACATTCAGAGGCTCCCTCACGCTGTCGCTCTTATTTTTGAACAGGCATTCAGCTTCAAGGCTGTCGCAGGCGGATCTCTTCCTACAATATTCATTGCTATACAAAAGGGTGTTGCAAGAGGAATTTTCTCAAATGAGTCAGGTCTTGGTTCGGCACCTATCGCAGCCGCAGCAGCTCAGACAAAAGAGCCGGTAAGACAAGGTCTTGTTTCTATGTGCGGCACATTTATCGACACTATCATTGTATGTACTATGACAGGTCTTGCTATCGTAATGATGGGAAGCTACGAGGCTATCAACCCAGTAACAGGCAAGCCTTTTGAGGGCGTTGAGGTCACAAATCACGCTTTCCAGACCGGCTTCTCGTTCCTGCCGTCAATGATACCTGCATTTATTCTTATGGTCTGTCTTGTGTTCTTTGCTTTCACAACTATCCTTGGCTGGAACTATTACGGTGAAAGGTGTATGGAATATCTTTTTAACAGCAACATGAAGGTGGTCATGGTCTACAGATATCTCTATATCCTCGCTGTATTTATTGGACCATATATGACGGTTTCTGCCGTTTGGACGATCGCTGATATCTTCAATGGACTTATGGCATTGCCAAACCTTATAGCGTTGCTTGCTCTCAGCGGTGTTATCAGTAAGGATACAAGGCGTTATGTGGCGAAGTATTCCAGAGCAAAACGAATCAATAAGCTGGTAAGAGCATAGATATCGTATTTTATATGAAGCGGAAACGGCTGAATGTTGTTTCCGCTTTCTTTATGCTGTAGGCTTAATCACCAAAAAAATGAATGGTTATTTGTTGAAATCACCAAAAGTATTTAAAAGAATGTAACAGTGATTGTAACTTTGTTGACAACGATTACATTCAGTGATATAATAGCTTTGTAAGAATCAAGGAAACGTTTTCTAATGAAAACGATCCGTTACGGAGGTTATATATAATGAAAAATTCCAAGCGTGTTATTGCCGGTGCAATGGCTCTCTTGTCAGCAGTGAGCGTAGCTTCATGCGGTAGCTCATCAGGCAGCGATTCAAGCAGCTCTTATGTTGATAAGGTAAAGGTAGCAAGCACCGACGATATTGCTACTATCCCTGATGGTTCGGAAAAAGAGTTGGAGTGGCTTTCTTATTTTGACATAAATCCAACTAAGAAAGAGCCGGAAAAGAGAACCGACCTTACTCTTTTTGAGGAAAAGGGCGGTAAGATCAAGTATTCTCAGACATCATCAATGAACAAGTATGATAAGCTCGCAGCAAGACTTATGTCTAACGATCCACCGGATATGTTCTGGTATGAGCAGTCTATGACATTCCCTGCAAACTGTATCAAGGAAATGTTCCAGCCTATTGATGATATCGTTGATTTCGACAGTGCTATGTGGAGCGATGTCAAGAATGTTGCAGAGCAGTTCACTCTCAACGGCAAGCACTTTGTTGCACCTATCAACTTCCTGCCAGGTTCTGTTATCACATATGATAAATCTATGATCGACGCTGCCGGTCTTGATGATCCATATGAGCTTTATCAGAACGGCGAGTGGGATTGGAACGCATGGTATGACATGATGTCAGAATATGTTGAGGGCGCTGCTGCTGACGAGGAAAGATACGGCATAAACGGTTGGTTCGCACCATTTATCTTCCAGTCAACAGGTAAGACTCTTATCACATATGACGCTGATAAGGACGAGTATGTTTCAAATCTTAACGACGCTGACTTTGTAAGAGCGTCTGATATGCTTTATGATATCGCAAAGAACGGTATGTACTATCCTGATTGGGTAGGACAGGCAGGCGACGCATTCAAGAAGAATATCCTCTTCTATGCAATGGGTCCATGGGCTTCTACCGGTACACATTCACCAAAGGACGGCGACAATTGGGGCGTAGTTCCAATGCCAAAGGATCCTAACTCTGATACGCTTTATACAACTATCGACATGAATGCGTATATGTGGGTAAAGGGTTCGACAAAGAATGACGCTATGAAGTGCTGGCTCGAGTGTGCAAAGATAGTTTATACTCAGGATACATATAAGGATATCGAGAAGGAGAAGTTCTTTGTAAACAATCCTAACTGGACAGAAGATATGTATAACGTAGCTTACGTTGACCTTGTTACAGACAAGTTCACTAAGATATTTGACCCTGGTTATGGTATCTCCACAACTCTGTCAGATAATGACGCTGCAACAAATGATACTAAGGAAGCTGTTATTCCTTATCTGTATACTTCAGTTATGAAGACAGACGAGAATGGCTCACAGTATACATGGACACAGCTCAAAGAGCAGTATAAGGGTACTGTCGATTCAGAACTTAAAACTCTCAACGAGCAGTATCACGCATATTTGGAAAAGAATAAGTAATATAACTTGCCATATAAAGACGGACGGAATTTATTTCGCCCGTCTTTTTTGTTGTAATGTCAGAAAAAATGTGATATAATCATAGAGTACATTAAGATTTAATTAAGAATTATGTTGAGCTGTTTTTAAAGAATGTGGCTTATAATAATAAACGTAAAAGAAAGGATCGTGCCGATATGGAGATAAAGGAGCCTGTAATCCTTGTTGTAGATGATGATAAAGATATAGTGGGAGCTATCGCAAAGCTGCTTGAAATGGAGGGCTATAAGGTAATAAAAGCCTATGACGGTCTTGAGGCTTTGGAGAAGCTCACTGAGAACAGCATACAGCTTATACTCATTGACGTCATGATGCCTAAGCTGGACGGACTTTCTACAATGATGAAAATAAGGGCAACGGAGAATATCCCTATACTTGTGCTTTCTGCAAAATCTGAGGATACAGATAAGGTGCTTGGGCTTTCAATGGGCGCTGACGATTACATAACAAAGCCTTACAACCCTATGGAGCTTGTGGCAAGGGTAAGAAGCAACCTGAGAAGATATATGCAGCTTGGCGCTATCGACACGGCAAACAAAACGGATATTATAGAAATAGGCGGTCTGGAGCTTGACACTAAGGCAAAAAGCTTAAAGGTTGACGGAGAACCTGTCAAGCTCACCGCCACGGAGCTTAAAATTCTTGAGCTTCTTATGAAAAACGCAGGCAGGATATTTTCTGCCGAGGAGATCTATTCTAAAGTGTGGAACGAGGACGCTTATGCCGTTGAAAACACGGTAATGGTACATATTCGTCACATCAGAGAGAAAATTGAGATAAACCCTAGAGAGCCGAAATACTTGAAGGTGGTGTGGGGAATTGGCTATAAAATCGAGAAAATTTGAGAAGGCAGAATGGTTTAAGATATTCTCAGCAAAAAAGACGAGAATTATTGCATTTATCGTTGCCTGTGTTATTGCAGGCGGCTTTTGCTTGTCTTTTGTGTTGTATGCTAACAGCCATGCTGACAGCAGCAGTAAGTCTTATCTTAAATCAGAAAGCTACAAGCTGGCTTCCAATGAAATGTATGAGGAACTGTGCGTTACAGCTTCAGCTTATCTCAGATATGTTGATGAGGATCAGAATTACACTCAGCCTAGACACCTGCTCAATGACTATCTGAATTATCTTGATTACAACCGCTATAAATACAAAAAGACAGAAGACGGTATACGGCTTGTAGACAGTCAGTTTGATTACTATGTGGGGATTACTCAAAATGGCGAAACAAGATATCTGTCAAATATAAAAGATATAGAAAATTATGACAGCGAAACGGATAAGATAAAAGCTTTTAAATCATCGCACAAAAACTATATACTCCGCCGTGATAACGAGGTCATGAGCGACAGAACTTCATCGGGACAGATAGTTGATTACTATTACAATACAGCGGAGTATCAGGATAACGTGACAGAAGAGTTTTATGCCGACAATCTTGTGCCCGTAGGAGGAAGTTATTATGATAACTACGGCAGATATTTTTACAATTACGGCAATTATGATCCAATAGCTTTCTATAATGTAGACTCAAGATATAATGTTATTAAAGGTCTTGATTTGAAAGACGGTCTGAAATATTCCGACAGGCTTGAAGATGAAGAAATTGGTGACGATTATGACACTGATGACGGCAATGAATACTATGACTATGACAACGGCAGATATTATTATGAGGACGATTACGGAAACGCATGGGCAAAATGTGAAAACCTCTATGACCTGCCTGATTACAAAGCGACAGACAATGACGATTCAGGTATAACGGTATTCTTTGCACCGAAAGCTGAAAAGCTTACGGCAATGGAAAAGGAATACACCGAGGCTTTGAATGATATGTATCGTGCAAAGCTTTTTGTGATCGTTTTTGGCGTTATTGAATTTATGCTTGTGTGCTATCTGCTCCTGATCTGTGCATATAATGCAGAGCCTGAGAGCGTTGAACGCTGGAAGCAAGGCAATTTTCTAAAAAAAGTGCCAACGGAAGTTTACCTTATCTTAATGGTATTGGCTATTACATTTGCTTTTGTATTTGTCACCTGCTGGAATTATTATGTGAGCATCACAAAAAATATTTTTGACAATGCTTTGGCTAATTCCGTTTTCAGAAATATACTTGCTGTAGCGCTGTTTGCATTGGCATATTTTGCAGGCTTCGGCTCGCTTATGGAGTTTGTTGGCAAGATAAAGACAAGAAGCATATTCAAAGAAAGCCTTATTTGCAGATCATGTAAGTTCCTATGGCGCAAGTATAAGGAAACATCACTGTATCACTATTTTCATGGACTTCCGCTTGGAATAAAGCTTACTTGGAAGTTCATACTTATATTCGTTGGAATTTTTGTTGTGATGTCTAGTCGATTGACGATGTTAATTTTGTTGGTGGTAGAAATTGTTCTGTGTATATCAATGCTTCGTGACTTCTCACAGCTTTCAAAGCTCAGCAAACAGATAGACAGCCTTGGAGAAGAAAAGCCTTATGAGGGCAAGATAAGAAAAACTTCGCCTGTGTATGCTGAATCTGAAAAACTCAACTCAGTTCAGGATAAGGTGAGAGAGTCGGTGGAGCAGCAGATACAGTCTGAGCGTTTGAAAATAGAGCTTGTGACAAACGTTTCACACGACCTGAAAACACCGCTGACTTCCATTATCAGCTATATCGACCTGCTTAAGAAAATGGATCTTGACGATGAAGCTTCGAGCTATGTGAAGATACTTGATAAAAAGGCGCAGAAGCTCAAAGGCATTGTGTCTGACGTTTTCAGCATAGCAAAAGCCACAAGCGGCGTTGATGTAAACCTAACAAAGCTTGATTTTGTGATGCTGTTAAATCAGTGCATCGCAGACGCAGAGGACAAGATAGCTGACAGTGGCAAGATAGTAAAGATAAACATAAATGCCGACAGCGCAATGGTAATGGGCGACGGCGACAAGCTTTACAGAGTGTTCCAAAACATTGTTGACAACGCGTTGAATTACTCTATGGACGGCACAAGGATATTTCTTGATGTGTACAAAAAAGCGGACAGAATAGTATTTGCCGAGAAGAACATTTCGGCAACGCCGATAAACTTCACAGAGGAAGAGATACTTGAAAGATTTGTGCGAGGGGATAAGTCACGAACAGACGGCGGAAGCGGTTTGGGATTATCCATATCAAAGAGCTTCACGGAAGCCTGCGGTGGTATCTTCAATATCGAAATAGACGGAGATATGTTCAAGGCGATAGTCGAAATGCCGATAATTCAGGAGGATACGGCAGAGAAAACCGATGACAAAACGGAATAGTGTGAATAAAAATAGCGGTGCTTTGAGTTGCACCGCTATTTTTAATGTCGGAAAATGTAGATAAAAAAATTAAAATATACCAATATTGTTTTGACAATTTGTTGAAATTTATATACTAATATGTTATAATATAGAAGTAAGGTGATTTTAGCGGACGGGAAGTGACATAATGAACTTTACAGAACAGATACTGTATTCGCTAATGGCGAAAACAGGCAAAAATTCGTCTGAATGGCTACCACTTTTGCAGCATTTGCAGGATACGGCAGATATCATGAGCTGTCTGTGTGATGAATTTCTGTCGCCGTCATTTGCAAAGGCTTGCGGATTAGAGGAGAATGAGTTCAAAAAGTTAGCTATTTTTCTAGCAGCAGTTCACGATATCGGCAAAGCAATAGTGGTATTTCAATATAAAATAGGTGATAAACTTCCTGAGAGAAAGTCTGCACTTGAAGCGTCAGGAATCAATTTTGACGTTTCTTATGATAAAGAAAAAGCCAAACAAACTCCTCATGCATTTGCAGGTGAGGAGATCCTTAATTTGTTGGGTTGCCCTAAATGTGTAAGCACTGTTGTTGGCTCTCATCATGGTGTACCTGCTGAGAGCGTACAGGATTTGTCATGGCCACAAAAGGATATAGCTGTCTATGAAAACTATTATGGACGTGACAAAGAAAATGTTGAAGTTTTGCAGGATATTTGGCAGAAGATATTTGATATGGCACTTGATTATGCAGGCTTTTTAGACGTTAGTGAGTTGCCGGATATAGACCGTTCTTCGCAAATGCTTCTGAGTGGTCTGTTAATAATGGCGGATTGGCTTGCAAGCAACACTGAGCTTTTTCCGCTTTTGTCCTTGGAAGAACTAAAACCCGCTGACACTATGAGAGCGGAACACGCTTGGGAAAGACTTGATTTTCCGCAGATGTGGAAGCCTGAAAAAGTGATCATGTCTGATGACGATTTTAAAGAGACATTTGGTTTTGCGCCACGTTTAGTGCAATCTGAGGTGCTTAAAATAGTTGAAAATTCGGAAAATCCGGGAATATACATATTTGAAGCACCAATGGGCTGCGGCAAAACAGAAACATCACTTGCGGCAAGCGAGATATTGGGTGCAAAGTGCGGCAAAAACGGCGTGTTTTTCGGACTTCCAACTCAGGCAACTGCAAACGGCATTTTCCCAAGAATACTTAGTTGGGCTGAAACGCAATCTACAGAATTTTATCATTCTGTTCAGCTCAACCATGGAAGCGCAACACTCAATTCGCTGTTTCAGAACATACAAAGGGGCATACCGCAGGAGGAAAGCGACAGCGGATTAATTATCCACAACTGGTTTTGTGACAGCAAAAAAGCGTGCCTTGCAGATTTTGTGACGGCGACAGTAGACCAAATGCTCATGCTTGCATTGAAACGAAAATACGTTATGCTCCTTCACCTTGGATTATCAGAAAAGGTCGTTGTCATTGATGAAGTCCATGCTTATGACGCATACATGAGCGAGTATCTTGAAATGGCTTTGCAATGGCTTGGAAGCTACAACACCCCTGTTATCCTGCTGTCAGCAACGCTGCCCTCAGCAAGACGAATGTCACTTATCCGAGCCTATCTTGGAATAAAAAAGTCTGATGATAGTTTTGAAAAAGAGCAGGGTTATCCGCTTTTGACGTGGACAGACGGCAAAGATATCCGCCAGCAAAAATTAAGCTATGACGGAGCGCACAAAACTGTGTCAGTCAAGACCTGCGTTAGTGACGATGTTGTGCAGCTTGTGAAAAATGTAACAGAGAATGGCGGCTGTGTAGGTATTATAGTAAACACAGTAAGACGTGCCCAGATGTTTGCCGAAATTTTGCAGGATAATGCAAAAGTGCTTTTGTATCATGCTCAGTTTGTGCTTCCTGACCGTGCAAAAAAGGAGAAACAGCTTGTTGACCTTGTCGACAAAAACAGTACGCCTGAAAGCAGGAGCGGTCTTGTGGTAGTTGGAACGCAGGTGCTTGAACAATCGCTTGATATTGATTTTGATATGCTCATTACAGATATGTGTCCTATGGACTTATTGTTGCAGCGAATGGGCAGACTTCACAGACATGAACGTGGAGTGCGGCCTGATACAGCAAAAACGCCTGTCTGCTATGTTATTACAGATGAGTATACAAATATGGAATCAGCGTCAAGAAAAATATACAGCCATTGGCTTATCAATAAAACGGCTGACACTTTGCCCGACAGCATCACTCTTCCTGACGATATCTCACCACTTGTTCAAGAGGTTTATAGTGTTACGAGCGATGAGTGTTATGATAAGTATATAAATGAGCAAAAGAAAAGCAAGGGCAGGGCTGACTGCTTTAGGATAAGTAAGCCAAAAGGGAAAAGTATCCATGGGCTGCTTTCAAAGCCTGTTGAAACTGGTGATGAACAGCTTGCACAGGCGGCAGTGCGTGACGGTATCTCTTCATTTGATGTGTTGCTGATGCAGCTTAGATCAGATGGAAGTATTCATTTTCTGCCTGACCAATATGGCGGTGCAGAGGTATCAGAGCGCCCTGATGATGAAGAATGTCGCCGAATAGCCGAACAGAAGCTTCGACTTCCGACAATGTTTTGTCAGTCATGGACTATAGATAAAAATATAAGAGAACTTGAAAACAACTGTATGAAGTATATTGCAGGCTGGAAAAAATCCTCATGGTTGAAAGGTCAGTTGGTGTTATTTCTTGATGATGACCTTAATGGTGAACTAGACGGATATGATCTTCATTACAGCTTTGAAAAGGGTCTGGAATTTACTAAGAAGGAGGAATGTGAATGAACGAAACAGAGTTTAATCTGCTTGATGAGCCGTGGATAAGAGTAATGGACGACAATTGTCAAATAAAAGAGGTGTCACTAACGGACGCACTTTTGAATGCGCATAAGTATAAGACCCTGAAAGGCGAAATGCCTACGCAGGATATAGTTATACTTCGTCTTATGCTCGCCATAGTGCATACTGTCTTTTCAAGGGTAGATGCCGACGGCAATGAAGCAGAGCTAGAGGAAGAGGACGATGCGGTGGATAGGTGGGAAAGCCTATGGAACAATCGAAAGCTTCCTGAAAAGCCTGTTAGAGAATATCTTGAAAAGTGGCATGAACGCTTTTTGCTTTTCCACCCCGAAAAACCATTTGGGCAAATGGCCGGGCTGACATATGGAACAGAGTATGGCGCACCGAAGCTTAACGGAGAGATTTCAGAAAGCAATCATAAGGTTAGAGTATTTTCACCATATTTTGGGGATACAAAGGAAAGTCTTACATTTTCCGAAGCTGCTAGGTGGCTTTTAACTTTAAATTCATTTGATGATTCAGCAATAAAGCCCTCAAAAGAGAGCAAAGAGAAAACTAATGGTAAACTTCCTCCGTCTGGTGTTGGTTGGCTTGGAAAATTGGGACTAGTTTATTTGAATGGCAATAACCTTTTTGAAACGATCATGCTTAATTTTGTACTAATTAATAATGATAATATTGAATGTGATGAACAACCAATGTGGGAATTTGATGATCCTGTAAAAGAAGAACGTAGGGAAATACCTTATCCGACCAATCTTGCACAGCTTTATACGTTGCAGTCACGACATATTTTGCTAAATAGATGCGGCGATAAAATAAAGGGATATATTGCTATTAGGGGAGATTCTTTTACTGAAAAGAACGCATTTATAGAACCCATGACAACATGGAAAATAAAAAAGGCTGATTATTTTCCAAAGAAACATAGTGCGTCGGAACAGATATGGCGTGAGTTTTCTAATATTTATAATAATTCTAATGGTAATCATGTTCCTGGGGTTGTAAAGTGGTTTAAATTTATATCAACGAAGATAAAACTACCTATGATGAGGACAACAGTGTTGTCTGTAGACTATGATAAAAATAATTGTAGCATACAGAATGTTTTCGGTGATTCCTTAGAAATGAACGCACAAATACTATCAGAAGTAGGCAGGGGTTATCGTGAAGAAATAAAGTTTGAGATAAGCAGATGTGAAGAACTTGCGAAAAAAATAGGCAATCTAGCATGGAATATTTACCTTGCCTCTGGTGGAAATAAGAACAGTAAGCCAAAGGACATTGGCTCGATTTTAGACGCCAAGTCACAGCTATACTACCGCCTTGATATTCCTTTCCGCAGTTGGCTTTCTTCACTTGACCCGGAAAATGATGATAAGCTGGAAAAGTTTGAACAGTGGCAGGATACTGCAAAGAGGATAACCCTTGATCTTGGCAGGGAGCTTGTTGCGGCAGTAGATGATACTGCAATGGTGGGACATATGATAGATGAGACTATCTATTCTGCCCCAAAGGTTTACAACAGTTTTCTGCGTGATGTTTCAAAGATATACAAGGAAATTTAATGGTTTTTAAAGCGAGGTGAAAATATGGAAGAAGTAAAGCTCGTAAGAGAAGAAATGTACAAAAGAGTGCAGGAGCTTATCAGACAAAAAGGCACTAGCGGTGGAAGAGCTGCATTAGCAAATCTCCGCCGTGGAATAGGCAAAAAGCCGGGTGAAATGCCTGAATTATGGGGGGTGTTTCTAAATAAAATGTCGCCTGAACTTTTCAGCAGAACAGGAGAGCCAAGCAGATCGGAGTGGGCAATATATATTTCGCTGACTATGTTTGCACTTCATCAGCAGGGAAGTTCGGAAACAGTTCATTGTGAGGGAAGATCCCTTGGAAGTGCAGCCGCTGATCTTATGGAAGAGAAAACTGATGAAAACAGAGAACGTATCATGCGCAGATTTGGACCTGTTGTCACGGCCAAAGATATGCCTGAACTTTCACATCATATAAGAGGTCTTGTACAGCTTTTTAAGGCAAAGAGCGTAAAGCTCGATTACGTCAGACTTGCAGAGGATCTGTATTGGTTTCAAGACACTAACAAGAGGAAAAACGTCCAGCTTAAATGGGGCAGGATTTTTATCGTGAAAAAGGAGAAGATTTATCATGAGTATTTATGTTGACATACACGTTTTGCAGACCGTACCGCCAAGCTGTGTAAACCGTGATGATACGGGTAGCCCTAAGACAGCCGTTTATGGCGGAACAAGGAGAGCAAGAGTTTCATCACAGGCTTGGAAGCATGCTATGAGAGGCGACTTCAGAAAAATATTTGCTACAGAAGAACTTGGCGTTCGCTCCCTTAAAGTGGCAGCACTTGTTGCTGATGAGATAGCCGCAATAGACAGCACTATGAGCGAAAAGTCAAGAAACAAGAAGGCAGCTGAAGCTCTTAAAGCTGCAGGAATAGGTACTAAATCCACCAAAGATGATGATTTAGAAAAGACGGACGCATTGTTCTTTATGAGCAACAAGCAGGCAAAAGAGATAGCAAAACTTGTGTGCGACGGCGAAGAAGATAAAAATGCTTATAAAAAAACTCTGAAAGATAATCCGTCAGTAGATATCGCATTGTTCGGAAGAATGGCAGCAAGTGACCCTACGCTCAACTATGATGCCGCTGCACAGGTGGCTCATGCTATTTCTACACATACTATACAGAACGAGTATGATTATTTCACTGCAGTTGATGACCTTCAGGACAATGACAACGCTGGTGCAGGACACCTTGGAACAGTAGAGTTCAATTCCTCAACTCTTTATCGCTATGCCAACGTGAATGTGACAGAGCTTTCAAAGGCACTTGACAATTTGTATGATGCAGTTGATGTTGTCAAGAAGTATGTTGAAGCGTTCGTACGCTCAATGCCTACAGGTAAGGAGAACACTTTTGCAAACCGTACTTTCCCTGACGCTATTTATGTGACCGTTCGTAATGACCAGCCTGTTAACCTTTGTGGAGCTTTTGAGAAACCTGTCAGAGCTTCTGAAGATGGCTATGTTGCCGAGTCTGAGAATAAACTTGTGGAATATGCTGGAAAGGTATATGATAATTTTGCTGCTAAGCCATTGGCTGCTTTCTGCGTTGGTGACAAGTTGGCAGATATTGCCGAAAAGATGACATTTCCTGAGCTTCTTGAGCGTCTGGAAGCATATCTTCGTGAGCAGACAGCAGAGGCGTAAAGGCAATGGCAGTATTATTGCTAAGACTTGCTGCCCCATTACAAGCGTGGGGCAGCAGTTCAAAATTCATTGTGCGTTCAACAGAACGTGAGCCTACCAAAAGCGGCGTTATTGGCATGATAGCGGCGGCTCTTGGTATCCAGCGTAATGACGATCCGCAGAAGCTTGTGCCGCTTACAACGCTCCGTTTTGGCGTTCGTGCCGATAAGGAGGGAGTTTTGCTTAAAGATTTTCATACTGTGCAAGTACCAGGAGAAAAACATCCTGAAGTATCATATCGTTATTATCTGTCAGACGCAGTGTTTCTTGTCGCACTTGAAAGTGATGATAAATCATTGCTGGAGAATATAGCTTCTGCACTGCAAAAGCCTGTTTATCCCCTGTATCTTGGACGAAAGTCCTGTCCGCCAACTTTGCCTATCGTTCTTGGCGTTAAGGACGAGGATATTCTTACGGCACTAAAGACCGAGCCATATCTTTATAAGAACGCTCACCGAAAAAGCGTGCGCATTTCCTATGAAGTCACATCAGGCGGCGCAATGGTGCAGGATATTCCGTTGTCATTCTCACAGCTTCACAGAAAGCACGGCTGGCGAATGAAACGTGAAGAACTTCTTGCTGTGGATAGCAACCCAGAGCATGACGCCTTTTCTGAATTGTGAGGTGCAGTATGTATTTAACAAGAATAAAATTAGATATGACAAAAACAAATACAATGCAGGCATTGGTATGCCCAAGCAGATTTCATGGAGCTATCGAAAGTGCTGAGTCTGACGGCAGAACAAGGAAGCTTTGGAGAATAGACGAGCTTGGCGGAGAGAAGTATTTGCTCATATTATCAGAAAAAGAACTTGATTTTTCAAATGTTTCAGATCAATTCGGAGCAGAAAGACCGCAAACTAAATGTTATGATACATTACTTGACAGAGTTAAAAATGGCGGTAAATGGCAGTTTCGTTTGAAAGCAAACCCTGTTATACATAAGAAAGATACTAATTCCCACAGAGGTCGCCCGGTTGCACTTATAGGAAATAAACAGCAGGAAGAATGGCTGAAAAAGCAGGCTTTGAAAAACGGCTTTTCTCTAGAGGACGGAATGTGGCTGGTAACAGAGTTTAAGTGGTATGATTTTAAAAAGGGCGAGCGAAGAAACCATGTGAGAATACTTTCTGTAACATATGAGGGCGTGCTTACAGTAACAGACGAGGAACTTCTTAAAGTTGCACTTACTAATGGTATCGGCCGTGAAAAGGCTTATGGTCTTGGAATGCTGACGATCGTCGGAGTAAGATAATGGCACAACAAAATGGGATAGAGAAGCCAGATCTCCAAGCACTGCCCACAATAAGCGACAGAATGACGTTTATTTATCTTGAACATTGCAAGGCAAGCCGTGAAAACGGTGCAGTCACCGCCACAGATCTTTATGGAACAGTGTATATCCCTGCGGCAGCCATAACAGTGCTGCTGTTGGGACCCGGCACTCTTTTCCCCGCATACGCGGGGGTGATCCTAAAGAATTATGTGGTGCAGGAGTAGTCTATAACTTTTCCCCGCATACGCGGGGGTGATCCCTGGGTGGACTATGAAAATAAAAAATACTATCACTTTTCCCCGCATATGCGGGGGTTATCCTGACTAATACTTTTAGTACACTAATTAGGTGAGGTATCATTATGAATGAAAAACAGAAATTATATATTGACGAACTGGCATAAAGCCAAGGGGTAGCATTCTCAATGGCAGTTGAGCAAGGTTTTGACCTGTGTTCATTTGCAAATATGTTTATGCTATCAGATGCAAGGAACCATATGGACAACGGTTCTGCATACTGGATGACAATGACACCAGATATAATGATTGATAAGCTTAGTATGAACTCTGTAGACAAGGCTACTATGAACTACAGTAAAACAATGGCTGAGTTGCTTGGTGAATTTTATGTAAGATACCAGTACTATACAAATATACCGAGTTCAAAAATAGTAAAAATCATAACACCAGAATTTATATGTAAAAGGTACAATGTACTGCGTGATTTAGATATGGGCGTTGCAGTTAAGAAGTTATCAAAATCATTTGATAAACAGATATAATCATATAAAAATAAGTAACTGGAGGTAGGTAATATGCCATTAAACTTATATATTAAGAAAGAGGACGTTAATAAAACAGGTTTAAAACTAGAGGAAAGAAATGATGCATTCTTCAATTTGCATATAGGTACTACTAAAATATCGGATACAATAAAAAGTCTAATACTGAACATCGATCACTCAACATACTCATCAGGGTCTGATATTAGAACAAAATATGGTAGACTTGTGGACATCAGAAAAATTAGTACTGGCTGTAAAACAGCAATAAATATATACAGTAATCCGGATAAACTGTTCAATTGTGTTGAGGCTGGAGACAATGCACTGAGGTGCATATTGATGTTTAACAGAGGAAACGCATATATGCCATTACTGCCAAGCATCATAAATAATTTTAGTGTTGATGTTTTGCTGCACTATATGGGAAAAAAGATACACTGTACAAATGCATTACAAATACTGGAGGTGCTAGACTAATGGCAAAGCTACTTCATAAGAGGATAAAAGTTACAGACGGAGTATATTCATTCGATTTCTCATTTCACTCACCTGTTACAGTGATATTTGGCAACAGCGGAATAGGTAAGTCTTTGTTTTATGACATATTTTCTGCATATTGTTCCAATATTAATGCAAAAGGCGTTGTATTCATAAACAGTTTGACATCTGCTGATATGGTTGAGTCTGCTCTTAAAACAGTTAAAGACAGTCTATTCATAATAGATAATGCAGATATAGTTATGGCGAATAAGACAAGAGATTTTTATGACATGGATAAGAGTAACCAATATATAGTATTTGGCAGAGTGACTGATAGGTATACACTCGATGATAAAAGTGAGGCTACAATAGTTGAACCACAGCTTGGGAAGTTTAACTTAGTCTATCCAAGTTTAAAAGGACGTGAACTATAATGATAAACATACTTATAGAAGGAACAGGCTCTGAAAGAGTATTCTGGAATCAATTACTAAGTCTTGTTGACAGGTCTAAGTTTAGGCTTATACCATATGGTGGTATACGTAATCTAATTACTGTGTACAGTAATAATTATAATGAGCAAGATGTATTCATAATTAGTGCAGATGACCCTGTAGATAATCAAATGGTACATTCTATATTACGAACCTTTAAGGCTGATACATACAGTATAAAAAATGTATTTGTTCTCATTTCACTCACCTGTTACAGTGATATTTGGCAACAGCGGAATAGGTAACTTTTCCCCGCATACGCGGGGGTGATCCTGAAAGAGATATTACAGAAGAAAACATTATTGACTTTTCCCCGCATACGCGGGGGTGATCCCGTCACTGTCACATTCAGCACTGCTGCCGCCATCTTTTCCCCGCATACGCAGGGCTACACAATTTCCAAAAAAAGCGGTGCTTTCAAAGCACCGCTTTTTTCAAAATATACAGCTAAAACCTACTTTATCCCCTTTACCTTATACCCTGCGTCCGTTACCGCCTTAGAAAGCACCTCGTCAGCCACGTCCTTGTCAAGTGTGATGTAAGCGCACTTGTCCTCAAGGGAAACATCTGCTGTAACGCCGTCTATCGCATTAAGCACCTTCGTTACTGTGCCTGTGCAGTGTGAACACATCATGCCGTCGATCTTCATTACCTTTTTCATTTTTTCGTCCTCCGTTTTAGTTTTTATTTCAGCCTTTGCGGCTTTGTTTTCTCTGCCACTTTTAAAAAGATTGAGCCTTAACGCATTGGTCACAACGCAAACTGAGCTTAAACTCATTGCCGCTGCACCGAACATAGGATTGAGCTTCCAGCCAAGCAAGCCGTAGAATACTCCTGCCGCCAGCGGAATACCAAGCGAGTTGTAAATAAGCGCCCAGAAAAGGTTTTCCTTGATGTTCTTCATAACGCTCCTGCTGAGCTTGACAGCCGTAACTGCATCATTCAGATCGCTTTTCATTAGCACGATATCAGCCGACTCGATAGCAATATCCTGTCCTGCACCAATAGCTATTCCAACATCTGCCGTTGTAAGGGCAGGTGCGTCATTTATTCCGTCGCCTATCATGGCTACCTTTTTACCCTGCTCCTGCAATTCTTTGATTATCGTAGCCTTGTCCTCAGGCATAAGCTGTGATCTTACCTGTGAAATGCCAAGCTTTTTCTGTATTGCTCTAGCTGTTTTCTCGTTGTCCCCTGTGAGCATTACAGTTTCAATTCCTGCCTTTTTGAAGCCCTCTATAGCCTCTGCACTTGTCTCTTTTATCTTGTCTGCAATGAACAGAATGCCTGCAAGTTTGTTGTCGATCGCTACATAAAGTGGTATCTCACCATTGTCAGCGTGAGCATGGGCCGTTTCCTCAACCATCGATATGTCAACTCCGCTGTTGTCCATAAGCCGCTTGTTACCGATAAGAACGTTTCTGCCCTCAACAACAGCCGATATACCACCGCCTGCTGTTTCTGTGTAGCTTTCAGCAGGGGAGAGTTCAATGCCATTTGTCTTGCAGTGGCCTGTAACAGCCTTTGCAAGTGGGTGTGATGAACCGCTTTCTGCCGAGCCACAAAGCTTTTTAAGCTCTGAAACATCAAAATCACCAAACGCTTGCGCTGAAATAAGCTCAGGCTTGCCCTCTGTGCAAGTTCCTGTTTTGTCAAGAACAACAGTGTCAATGCTGTGAGCAGTTTCAAGGCTTTCAGCGGATTTTATCAGGATACCGAACTGTGCCGCTTTACCTGTTCCTACCATTATTGCAGTGGGCGTTGCAAGTCCCAATGAGCATGGGCAGGATATAACAAGCACTGATATTGCCATGTTAAGAGCAAATGCGAAGCTATAGCCAAGCAGCAGCCATACTATCAGTGAAATAAGAGCTATCGTTATAACTATAGGCACGAACACAGCGCTTATCTTGTCTGCAAGTCTTGATACAGGCGCTTTTGAAGCGGAAGCGTCTTCGACAAGTGCGATTATCTGTGAAAGTGTTGAGTCTTTAGCTTGCTTCTCACATCTTACCTTAGCAAAACCGCCAGCCGATACGCTTGCACTCATAACTCTGTCACCCACTGCCTTGTCTACAGGTATGCTCTCGCCTGTGAGTGCGGATTGGTCAACAGTGCAGTTTCCGTCGATAAGAACTCCGTCACATGGCACAGACCAGCCAGCTTTGAGCAGGAATACATCTCCCACCATTATGCTTTCCGCAGGAACTTCCACCTCCTCGCTGTCACGGATAACAACTGCCGTCTTAGGCGCAAGGCTCACAAGCTTGTTTACAGCATTAGCCGTCTTATCTTTTGAGCGAGCCTCAATATATTTTCCCACAGTGATAAGTGTGAGTATCATGCCGCATGACTCATAATATAGATTCATCATATACTCATGTGCCGAGCCAAGGTCGCCCCTGCCCATAAAGTAAGCCATTCTGTAAGTGCCGTAAACACTGTATATGAATGAAGCCGCCGCACCAAGAGCTATAAGGCTGTCCATGTTAGGAGAGCGGTGGATAAGGTTTTTGAAGCCGTTTGAAAAATAGTGAAAGTTTATTGCAATGATAGGCACTGTGAGCAAAAGCTGAGTGAGTGCATATATCATCATGTTTTTGTGCCCTGCAAAAATAGGGGGGATAGGTATGTTCGCCATGTGTCCCATGCAAATATAGAACAGCGGTATCAAAAATCCCACCGACCACCATAGGCGTTTCTTCATCTTTTTACTTTCGTCCTGAGACGCCGCAACAGGTGATGCAGTTTTGTTTTCTTTGTCGCCTATCTCGCTTGCTCCATATCCTGCACTTTCAACAGCATTTATGACCGCCTGAGCGTTAGTTACGCCCTCGTCAAGATCCACCGTCATTTTGTTTGCAAGCAAGTTCACGTTTACGTCCATTACGCCATTTACCTTACTCACAGCCTTTTCCACATGAGCCTGACACGCCGCACAACTCATGCCAGTTACATTGAATTTTAACTTTTTCATAGATATTTGCCTTTCTATTTAAGCTTTTTCATAAGCTCCAATACTTCGTCAACGACCTCAGTGTTGCCACTTTGTATCTCCTCTGTCATACAGGTCTTCATATGTTCCTGCAAAATAAGATAGCCGAAGCTTTGCATTGCACTTTCAACCGCCGCCACCTGAATGAGTATATCTCCGCAGTAGCGGTTATCGTCAAGCATTTTGATAATGCCGTTTATTTGTCCCGAAACTCTGCTTAGCCTATTCTTCAGCTGTTTTATTTCCTTATCATCACGGGGAGTGTGCTTGTGCCTGCAAGTATCACAGCAGCCGCATGACAGTTCTTTATCATTTCTGTTGTCCATGTTTTTTTGCCTCCTTACTATATCAAATACCCTTACGGGGTATTTTTGCTGCATATATATTATATACCCCTTACGGGTATTTGTCAACCATTTTTTTTATATTTTTTTGCACGAAGCAAAAAAATATCCGCCCTCCCCAAAGGAAAGCGGATATCAATTATTCAGTTAGTAGCCGTAATACCCAGTGTCATAGCTGTAGTTGTAAGCATTTTCTTCCTGATACTGTTTGATAGCTTCGTCAATGTTCTTGCAACTGCCGTAAACTATATACTGAATGAACGCAGAGTTTGCGGCAAAGTCAGGATTAAGCACGTCCATGCTGTAGATGACTTCGTTTGTGAAATAGCCGTCAGCAGGTATTCTAAGCTGCTGGATATCATATTTCATATAGTCAAAAGCATTGAGGAGCAGATTTGCGATCTCACCATCAGTAAGGTCTGTGTTTATCTCAGGAAGGACTTTGTTCAGAAGCTTGTCAAGCTGAACAAGACTGAGCTTCTTGGATTCGGTTATGATCTCTGAGATAACACGTCTTTGACGCTCGGTACGCTCATAGTCGGAATTTCCTACATATCTAAGCCTTGCAAACGCAAGTGCCTGATTTCCGTTAAGATGAAGCTTTACCTTATCCTCATCACTCTTGCCCGCAAATATGTCGTTGCTTATATAGTCAGTGCCTTTCTTATTTTTAAGGTATTTGTTCTGTTCGGCCATCGGCTTCTTCATGCCCTCGGCTTCAGCCTTTGACACTTCCATGTCGATACCGCCTACGGTCTCAACTATATCTATAAACGAGTAGAAATTCACTCTTGCGTATCTGTCTATCTGTATGCCGAAATAATCCTCAATACACTGCTCAAGATACTCACAGCCACCGTGCCAGTAAGCGCTGTTGAGCCTGTTGCCCTCGTCAAACTGAGCCATGTAAATGTACATATCACGCATAAGGGAAGTCATTGTAATAGTCTTGTTCTTGGTGTTTATGGAAATTATCATCATAACATCAGTATTTCCACGGCTCTCCTCTTCTGTATCACGGATATCCTCGCCAATGAGCAGAATGTTCGTTACGTCCTCGCTGGATATCTTGGAGGACTGCTTTTGTAGCTGAGCCTTAAGCTCGTCCTCTTTTTCCTTTGCGTCAAATGTATCCGCCTCACTTGTAAGCTCGCTGGAATTTATAGGCGCTTTGCCTGAATTTATCTTAGTGTCTTTAGTTCTGTCAAGCATTCCTGTGTAGTGGAAAAACAAACCTACGATAATGGCAATTATAATAATGAATACTACAAATATTATTCCAAGAGCAATACCCGTCTTTTTCTTCTTGCTCCAGCCTTTTTTCTTTTTTGGCGTCTTATCCTGCTTTGGATCAGACTCATGTATCGGATCAGCTTTCTGCTGTTCCTTTGAGGGGATAGGTATGACCCCCGTAGGCCCGTTTGAGTTTGAAGCATCAAGTATCTTTCTATTTTCTATTGCATTGGATATTAGCGACTGTAAATCCTTATCTCCCTGAGTGTTGGAGGTGTTCTTGTTGTCGTTGTCCATAAAATAAACCTCGTTTCCGATTAAAGTCAGCAAGCCGGAAGTCTATAGCTCGTTTAAGCATAATACAATAATAGTATATACTATTTTACCTCAAATTACAACATAAATTTCGTACGAATTTGACTTTAAAATTACCTCTATTTTTATAAAATCAAATAAAACCGCTTTAATTTACAATAATTTTACAAGAGAATATTGCAGCTATTTGATAATTTATAAAAAATTCAGAGAAAAATAGAAAAAACACTTGCCTTTTGTATAAAAATTTGTTATGATATTAGTAAGAGCGAAAAGGTGAGTTGTGTCCACATGATCTCACCTGATTTTTTTGTGTTTTATTTTTGATATATGGAGGAGAAATGATATGCCTACAAAATATGTCTTTGTAACAGGCGGTGTAGTATCAGGTCTTGGAAAGGGCATAACCGCTGCGTCACTGGGAAGATTGTTAAAAGCAAGGGGCTACAGCGTTACCATTCAGAAATTTGACCCGTATATAAATGTCGATCCAGGCACAATGTCACCTTATCAGCATGGTGAGGTTTTCGTAACTGACGATGGTGCGGAAACTGACCTTGATCTTGGTCACTATGAGAGATTTATCGACGAAAATCTTTCTATCAATTCAAATGTCACCACAGGTAAGATATACTGGACAGTTCTTAATAAGGAGAGAAGAGGAGATTATCTTGGCGGCACAGTTCAGGTCGTTCCTCATATCACCAACGAGATAAAGGATCGTCTTTACAGAGTAGGCAAATCAACTGACACAGATATAGTTATCACAGAGATAGGCGGAACAGTTGGCGATATCGAGTCCACACCATTCCTCGAGGCTATCAGACAGGCTTCTATCGAGCTTGGAAGAGAAAATTCCGTGTTTATCCATGTGTGCCTGCTGCCTTATATCTCAGGCTCAAAGGAGCTTAAATCAAAGCCTACACAGCATTCCGTAAAGGAATTGCTTTCCATAGGTATTCAGCCTAATATCCTTGTTCTTCGTTCTGAAATGGAGATACCTGAGGATATGAAGCAGAAGATAGGTCTTTTCTGCAACGTAAGAGCAGAGGACGTTATACAGAATCTTACAGCACCATCACTTTATGAAGTGCCTCTCTGGCTTGAAAAAGAGGGTCTTGCAGATGTTGTTTGTCATCATCTTAAGCTTGAGTGCAGACAGCCAGACCTTAAAGAGTGGCAGGAAATGATAGGCAGAGTTCATAGCTGTAACAAGAAAGTGACTATCGGTCTTGTTGGCAAGTATGTTGAGCTTGAGGACGCTTATCTTTCCGTAGCAGAAGCTCTCCGTCACGGCGGTTTTGAGAACAGCGCAGAAGTTGATATCAAGTGGATACAGTCTGAAAATCTCAATGAGAACACTGTAGCTGAAATGCTCCATGGCTGCGACGGCATAATCGTACCGGGCGGCTTTGGCGACAGAGGAATCGAGGGCATGATCGAAGCTATCAAATATGCAAGAGAACATAAGATACCAATGTTTGGTATCTGCCTCGGTATGCAGATGTCTGTTGTTGAGTTCGCAAGACACGTTGCAGGACTGGAAGGGGCAAATTCTTCCGAGTTTGGTGACACTCCATATCCTGTTATAGATATAATGGATTCACAGAAGGATATCACAGAAAAGGGCGGCACGATGCGACTTGGCCTTTATCCATGCAAGCTTGCAGACAATTCAAGATGTGCTGAGATCTATTCAGCACCACAGAATCTTATCCGTGAGCGTCATCGTCACCGTTGGGAGTTCAATAATGAATACAGAAAGCTTCTTGAAGATAAGGGTCTTATGCTTGCAGGCCTTTCACCTGACGAAAAGCTTGTTGAAATAGTAGAGCTTCCAAAGAATGTACACCCATGGTTCGTTGGTGTTCAGTTCCACCCAGAGTTCAAGTCAAGACCAAACAGAGCGCACCCTCTGTTCAGAGATTTCATCAGAGCTTCTATCGAGTATTCTGAGTTTGGCGAGAAAATATAATAACATATAGTTTTTATCAAGGACAGATGATTTTTTCATCTGTTCTTTTTTTGTGCAAAAATGCAAAACGTGCAGGAAAAATGGCGTAAATATGTATGATTTGAATAAAAGTCATTGACCTTTTATGTGATGTATGATATAATCGTATTAAGTAGAGTAAAAGCTGACAGGTGGTGAGGGTTTGTTAAAAGATCTTGAGAAACCAATAGAGTATCTAAAAGGCGTTGGGGAAAAACGTGCCGAATGTTATGAGAAATTAGGCGTAAAGACAGTATATGACCTGCTTTGTCATTATCCGAGAAGTTATATCGACTATACCTCACCTGTTCCCATAGCCGACGCACCAACTAACGAGCCTTGCATAGTAAAGGGCAGAGTAGTTAAAAAGCTCCCTGAAGCCCGTATCAGAAAAGGTCTGTCAGTGTACAAAGTCATTTTTACCGATGACGTCACCGACCTTGTAATAGTTATCTATAACAGCGAGTATATGTATAAACAGCTTGAAGTGGATAAAGAGTATTACCTCTGCGGCAGGATAACAGGAAACCTTGTGCGAAAAGAGATAAATTCTCCTGTGATACTTTCTGCCGATACTGAAGATAAAGTCCAGCCTGTCTATCACCTCACAGAGGGTCTTAGTCAGCAAATGCTCAGAAAAACAGTAAGGCTCGCCCTGAATGTTTTTAATAAGAATATCTATGAGCCGCTGCCAAAAAGCATAATGCAAAGGTATAATTTCTGTTCTCTTGAATATGCTTTGGAGAATATACATTTTCCAAAAGATATGCACATCTGCGAGCTTGCGAAAAATCGCCTTGTCTTTGACGAGCTTCTTGTTTTGCAGCTTGGTATGCAGCTTATGAAAAGCAGAAGCCGTGAAAAAAGCGGCTTTGTTCTGAAAACGCAGGATATGGACAGCTTTTATAACGCTCTGCCTTTTACCCTTACAAACAGCCAGCAAACCGCCATAGAGGATTGTATCAGAGATATGCAGAAAGAACAGCCTATGAACAGACTCGTTCAGGGCGACGTTGGCTCGGGTAAGACCGCAGTTGCGGCAGGAGCGGCATATTTTGTGTATGAAAATGGCTGTCAGACCGCACTTATGGCACCTACTGAGATACTTGCCGAACAGCATTATGAAACCCTCAAAGGCTTCCTTGAACCACTTGGTGTAAAGGTGGCACTGCTCACAGGCTCTATGACCGCAAAACAGAAAAAGCTTGTGAAAGAGGGGCTTGAAAACGGTGAATACGCCGTTGCAGTGGGAACACACGCTCTTGTTCAGCAGACAACGAGGTTCAAAAAGCTTGCCCTTGTCATAACAGACGAGCAGCACCGCTTTGGCGTTGAACAGCGTGCGGCACTTGCTTCAAAGGGTGAAAATCCCCATAAGCTTGTTATGTCAGCCACGCCTATCCCTAGAACTCTTGCACTTATGATATACGGCGACCTTGATATTTCTGTACTGAAAGAGCTTCCTAAGGGCAGACAGCCCGTTGAAACATATGCCGTTACAGGAAAGCTTCGCGAGCGTGCTTTTAACTATGTGAAAAAATATCTTGACGAGGGAAGACAGGGTTATATAGTCTGTCCAATGATAGAGGAAAGTGATATGGACTTGCAGGACGTTAAGACCTATGCTAAAAAGCTTTCTCAGGGTACGTTTAAAGATTACACTGTGGGACTTCTTCATGGCAGAATGAGCGGTGCTCAGAAAGAACAGGTCATGAACGACTTCAAGGAGCATAAAATAGATCTGCTCGTTTCCACAACAGTTGTGGAGGTAGGCGTTGACGTGCCTAATGCGGCAATAATGGTAATAGAAAATGCTGACAGATTTGGTCTTTCCCAGCTTCACCAGCTTCGTGGTCGTGTGGGAAGAGGTAAATATAAATCAAGTTGTATCCTCATTACAGACAACGTGAATGAGGAAAGCGTGAAAAGGCTTAAAATTTTGGGCAAGACTAACGACGGCTTTAAGATATCTGAGGAAGATCTTAAACTCAGAGGTCCCGGTGACTTTTTCGGAAGCAGACAGCATGGCCTACCTGCATTGAAGATAGCGGATATGTCACAGGATATGGATATACTAAGAAAAGCACAGGAAGCCGCACAGCTTATCAGAAACGCAGACCCTAAACTTGAGCGTACAGAAAATATATATCTAAGAGAGCTTGTGGATAAACTCTTTGACAAAACTATGTCAGATAATTGAAAGATGTAAAGTTTGAAAACTTTATCGTGTAAGATGAGACGTAAAGCACGAAGACTTTACGAAGCAAAAGAACAAAATGGAGGTAATTATGGAGGCAATAAAATTTTTAAAGTACATTCTGTCGAGAATTGGGATAATGATCGTTCTTACGCTGTTTTCAGCTTTTGCAGGCATTGTGCTGATACCGGCTCTGGTTACGGTCTTTCCGTCAAGCACATCTGCTTTCAAGAGCTTTATGACAAATAGTAATGTAGACTCATTTATAGGCTTTGCGGTCATGCTTATATTTTTCCTAAGACTTTTTTATGACGACGGCAAACGCCATGCCGCATATGAAAATTGGAACTGGGTCAATATTACAATAGTGTATCTTCTTATGCTTCTAGTGTATTTTATTCCTGCAATATTCAGGGATTCATTCAGTCAGGAGGGCAAGGGAGATATCTTCTATAAGGTGCTTTATTATCCGTGTATATGGCTGAATGAAGGCGTGGGCATGAACTACCTTGTAAGCGTGATCATCGGCATAGGACTTCTTCTTGCAGCGTCCTATTGTTTCTATCTGATAGCTTATAAAGTGTATGTTCATAAGCATCCTGTCATTCTTAAAAGTATGAAATCTTTTAGTACGGGCAAGACAGATAATAAAGTATAAGTTTGTATTATTTGAACATAAATAAGAGTATTTACTATCAGAAATCTGTATGAACTCGCTTTAAGTGTTAAATATAATTTAAAATGTTAGTTTAATTATTCTATTTGTACAAATTCGATAAATTTGTGAAGATTATTTTGTAAATAAATTAACGCTTAAAAAGCACTCAATCACTTGCGAAAAGATGAAAATAATGTTATAATTATAAAAATGCGTTTTGTGTATTTTTAAAGTTTTTTGTTATGAATGCACAAAATGTATAAATAAGTGGAGGTGTATCTACATATTATGAAGAAATTTTCCTATGTTGCTAAGGATACCTCGGGAAAAACCATAAAAGGTATCTATGAGGCTGAGGATGCACAGGAAGTACTGGACAAGATCCACGAACAAGGTCTTTTCTGTATAAGTTATACAGAAGCATTGGGCAGTGCAGGCAAACAATCTGTGCACAAGTTCAATACTAAGGAACTTGCTTTCTGCTGCCGTCAGCTTGCGGCAATGATGACATCGGGTCTTACCATTGTTAAAGCGCTCGACATTCTCTATAAGGAAGAGGAGAATAAGGGTGCAAAGGATGTTTGGAGAAGCGTTTATGACGATGTTCAGAAAGGTCAGAGCTTTACCGAGGCTCTCGATACAAGAAGAGGAAGCTTTCCGGACTTTTTCATTTCAATGGTAGACGCAGGTGAGACCTCAGGTACGCTTGATATGACAATGCAGCGTCTGAGCGATTATTATGCAAACTCAAACAAGTTGAACAATAAGGTAAAGAGTGCGATGACTTATCCTATCATACTTGGCGTTCTTTGTATCGTCATGGTAATCGGTATGTTTACGTTCATCATGCCTATATTTGCAGGTCTTATGCCAGAGGATCAGATGCCTGCACTTTCTAAGGCTCTCTTCTCATTCAGTGACTTTTTCAAGGCAAAATGGTATATCATTCTTATCGTGGTCGTTGTTTTGATATTCGGTTGGATATACGCCTTGAAAGTACCGTCAGTCAGACTTAAATTTGACTATATCAAGATAAAAATGCCTGCCGCCGGAAAGCTTATGGTAAAGATCTATGAGGGTCGTTTCGCAAGAACTCTTTCATCACTTTATTCAAGCGGTATCCCAATGGTAGAGTGTCTTGAACGTTCGTCAAGAATACTTGGAAACGCTTATGTTGATAAGATGTTCATTCAGGTAGTTGATGAAGTTAAGCAGGGCGCACCGCTTTCAGCGTCACTTGCAAAAACAGAGATATTTGAAGGAATGTTTACTTCCATCATCTATGTCGGTGAGGAATCAGGTGCTCTCGATGAGATCCTTGAGAAAACTGCTGACTACTATGAGGAAGAAGCAGACGCAGCCGTTACAAGACTTGTAGGACTTATGGAACCATTGCTCATCGTATTCATGGGTGTTGCGATCGGTCTTTGCCTTGCGGGTATCTTCCCACTGCTCTACGGTTCATTGTCAGGTCTGGAAAACTAAGGGTCTGCATTTTATGTTCGTTAATTTTAAATATCTCCTCTTCTTTAAAATGGAGAGGGAAGATATTTGTTTTGAAAAATAATTTAAGAGGTGAAGGAATAAATGCTATCATTTGATATTTCTGATAGACAAATCAACATTGTTAAAGGTGATAACTCCTCTAACAAGATAAGGATCGAGAGATCTTTGCAGGTAGACGTTCCTGAGGATATGATCCTTAATGGTGAGGTCATCAACCTTTCAGGTCTGTCTGAGTTACTGCTCACTCAGCTCAAGGCTGAGGATATGATGGATAAGGACGCTATCGTTACTTTTTCATCGAGCAACATCGTATTCAAGGAGCTTGTAGTTCCAAAGGCAAAGGGTAATGAGTTCCTGCTTATGGTACAGAACCATATGAGCCAGGAAATGGGTATCACAGATGAGTATTCTATCTCATATACAGTAGTAGGTGAAGCAGGCGAGGATAATCCTGGCGCAGTGAAGGTACTTGCAACAGCTTGCCCTAGTACGATAGTTGAAAGCTACAGAAAGCTTTATAACATTATGGGCATGAACCTCAGATCTGTTAACATCGGATGTAACTCTATCGCAAGAATCGTTCTTGCTGACAAGTCCAACATGGAGAAAATGCCACTGTTGGTTTGCCAGATCGATAAGAACTTCCTTGGTCTTACACTTTTTGAGAATGGACAGATGGCATTCGCCAGATACGTTCCTATCTCAGAAGATGATTATGATTCTGACGATTATATCACTGAAGCTCTTAACGAGAACATCTTCAGAATGGAGCAGTTCAATAAGGCAAGAGGCGGTTCAGGACTTGAAAATGTTATCCTCTATGGCTTTATCGAGGACTACATCAAACTCGTTGACGCTCTTGACGGTCTTGATATAAAGGCTTCCGTTCTCGGTGTGCCTGCTCAGATCACAGGTTTCGAGAACTTCGAGTTTACAGTATTCGCTAATGCTATCGGTGCTCTCTATAAGAGAAACAAGGCAACAGAGAAGATCAACCTCCTCGAAGTCGATCAGTCCACAGGTAAGGGCGGCAACAGCGGAATGGGTTCGCTGCTCATGACAGGCGGTATCTTCGCTGCGGCAGCTGCAGTGCTTATCGCAGGTGCAACACTTGTTATTAATCTCAGGAAGAGTTCTATCGAGAAAGATATAGACAAGACTAATGATAAGATAGCTGTTTGCAATGAGAAGATCGCCCAGAACCAGATACTTCACAATAAGATGAAGATCATGCAGGATTATTCAAACTATGTTACATCAGCAAATGCAGCTCTTGAAACACTTCCGGTCGTGTCAAGTGAGATGTTTGACGATATCAAGGAAGCTCTTGGTTCTTTCAAGTATGAAGGCTTTACATATAACCTTGAAGCTGGTACAGTAACACTTACTAAGGTTGAGCTTGATGATCAGTCAGATGTAAAAACAGCAATCGATGCCCTTGTAGGTACAGGACTCTTCCAGGAAGATGTAGGATACAACGGATATTCGATCGGTGAAGAAGGCAGCTCAGGCGTAACGCTTGATTCGCTGACACTTTATCTTAAAGAAGAGGGCGAGGGTGAATAATTATGAAGTTGAATTATCGTGATAAAATGATTTTGATAGTAGTATTCGTACTGCTTATAATTGTTGCAGGTTTTATGCTTTTTATTAAGCCTGCCATTGATGAGTGCAGTCAGGCAAGCAGTGATCTGGAATCAGCAAAGGTACAGCTCAGCGAGCTTGAAGATCAGGTAGACAAGGATAAGAACCTTGCCGCTGAGATCCAGACACTTTATACAAGCACCTCACAGGTCGCAGCTAACTTCTATGATTATCAGGTAGCATACAAGGCTACTGATAAGGTTCGTGAGCTTTTTAATGTTGATGATGTAAAGATCAAAAACTCCAATATGACTATTTCATCATACGGCAGCACAGTTCTTTCGCCTTTTGCTTATGAGTCAACAGCAACAGCTACTGATTTTGACACTAAGGTAGATGAATACAATAATGCAAGCACAACTGATTCATCAGCTGCAGATGCAAACACAGATGAAAATGCCGCTGATACCAATGAAACAGCTGCACAGACAATAGGTTACTATAGCCTTAACATTCAGTTCAAAAGCTCGCTTTCAGGTTTCAAGAATTTTGCTGACAACCTGACGACAAATAACGAAAAGAGCATGGTGATCGAGAATGTTAACATTGAGAATGTCAACGAAAGCGAGATCTCCGGTACAATGACACTGAATATGTACGTTTTGAAGAAGCTTGCTGATCCTTCTGCCAGCTAAGAGAAAACTATTTGGTAGGATAAGGAATATTTCTTATCCTGCCAATTAGTGCTATATAATGATTAAAAATTTTATATAAGTAATCAACCTGTGTAAAATGAAAAAAGTATAGCATAAGTGATAATAAAACTAAGAAAGGTGGTTAATATGAAGAATACTCCGAAGAGGAAACAAAGAAACAAACCCGGAGTCGTGCTTTTCACAGCGGTTGCTGTCATGCTCATGCTGTCAATACTTTTGACTGCAACTGTTTCTTTTGTTTCGGTAAATAGGACAAAAACAAATGATAACTATAAGAGCAAACAGGCTTATCTGACAGCTTCATCTACTCTTGAAAGCTTTATTAATCAGATACAGACTGATACTGCTCCAACCAATGACCCTACTGCAAAGGCTCAGCAGAAAAAGGCCATAGATAACCTTAAAAAGCTAGCAAGTGCTAATAGCGGAAAGGGTACAACTACTAATGTCAGCTATAATGGATCAAATGGTAAAAGCGATAATATTGGTACCACAAAGATAACTGTAGCACAGGAGGGTACAAGTGTTGCAAATATCGTTGTTACCTGTGAAACTACTTATCTGGGAAAAACTGAAAAGGTAGCAGCTCATATTTCCACGCAGTCAGTTACAAAGCCTGCAGAGTATACAAATACTATCGAGCTTGTTGGTAACGGTAACGCATCATATGATAATATTAATGTTGTAGGTGATATGGCTGGTATTAATAATACAACAGGTAAAGTCTACAGGTTTACTAATAATACGAGTATTTATGGTTCTTATCTGATGTATGGTTCACTTGAAGTTACAACACAACCAAAAATTTACCTCAAACCAAGCCTTGTTGACGAAACTAAAGGATCTACAGTTACGATTTCTGAAAACCTTACTGTTTCTAATGTTTTCAATATTAGATCAACAATGGCAAGGGCAGACGGATACAACTATGTTAACATAGGTCAAAAAGTTTCAACGTCAAACCACTTTAATGTAGGTGATTCGGGATTTGAGATAGATTTGTATTGTTCAGAAGCCAATATAGGTGGAAACAGTATTACACAGTATGGCAACTTCTACGTTTATAAGGGAGCAGGTCCTTATCAAGGCAATGCTACTTTTGGCGCTGATAGTCAGACCATAAATGGCTCTCTCTACGTTGAGGGTAACCTCAATGTTACAAAGTCACTCACTGTAACAGGTTCAGTTTATGTAACAGGCACTATCACAGGCAAGGATAAGATCAATTGCTCAGCTGCAAACATTCATGAGGGCGTTGTCCTCAGCAAAGCAGGCCGTGACGCTAGACCACAGATACCTGTTTCATCTGATGAATATATTTACTATCCTGAAGACTTCTTTATGAGTACAAATACTGATATAACAACTATTTCAGATCAGTATAAGGCATTCTATAACGGCACAAACACCAAGACATTCAATACCTTCGCAAGTGACTCAGCAAATAGAAATTATACCCTTACAGAGGATATCGATCTTCAGGGCAATAATGTTAAAACATCAGTAACCAGCAAGTATACACTGAGAATAGACTCAAGCTGCACATGGGCTAATGACCTTGACTTTAATACCTATGGAAATGGTCCAAGGATACTTATTGATGTTTCTGATACCTCAGGTGATATTCTTATAAAGCTCAATAAAGATCTTTCCCTTGGAAGTGAATGGTCGCCTGTAATAGTTGTAAGAAACCGTTCAACTATTGATACATCAACAGGTGATAGAAAGTATAACTGCTATTTTGTATCTGACTCAGGTAGCTCTATCAGTCTTGATGGTATTGATTCGGTAACAGGTAAGTCAAAGCATTCAGGCTCAACTACTACTAATTACAATTTCCATACTTTGAGAGTATACGATTATGATACCTATGTTCGTATGTATAGTGCTGATACTCTAAAAAATGCAAAGGGTGATCCGGGCACTCCACAGAGTGGCTTTGTACTCAACCCTACATCTGTAGATGTAGCAGGTTCGTATAGACCGTCAAACAGTGGAATCATATTCTTGTTCGGTGAGGGTACAACATTCCAAGTTACCAACAATAGTTTCATACAAGGCTCGTTCTATTCTCCAGAGGCAATGATAAATATCGCAACACAAGGTCTTGGTAAGGTTTACGTTACTGACTCGGCTGGCGGCGTATTAGAAAATATTTCCTGCTGTGCAGTCGGCGTTATTATTGCAAATAGCTTTGGTAATGATAATACTGCATTTTATATCTACACTAAGCCTTCAACTACCTCTGTAATGCAGAATGCGAAGGGCGGCAAGGACGATTCAGCATTCGGATATACTCTTGACAGATATGATCACTATTAATTGAAAGGAGTATACTCATGAAAAAGAACAGCAAAAATAAAAAGGGTATGACTCTTGTAGAGGTCATCATAGCAATGGCACTTTTGTCAGGTATGTCAGCTATGCTTGTTACAGTTGCTGTAGCGGCAAAAAAACAGAATCTTGAAAACTACTACCGCAACAATGAAATGTATACTCAGGCAGTAAATGCCGAGCAGTATAATGATAACAAGACCGTCAATATGAACGAGTTGAAGGTAAACAAGTTCTCTTCAAGCGGCAAAACTACAAATGAGTTTGCCCTTGAGGCAGACTTTGGAAGCGGCATAAAGTTCAATACTACAGCCTATGGCTTTAAAGCAAAGCTTAATAATATTGATGAGGATGCAGGCTATCAGCTTAAATTTCTTCAAGGTAAGGACGTAAACATTACGCCTAATCCTGAAAAGAGCGTATATTGGGTAAAATTTTACAACAATTCAGGAGCAGATATGGATTTCTATGCTCTTACGCCTGAGCTTACAGGCGGAAAGTTCTTTGATGTAAATAATAACTCATCAGGAAATTCTCTTCTTATCCCTATCGGCGACGGTGGAAATCAGCAGTTTGGCGTTGTGCTTTCAGGCGTAACAGGAAGCGATTATTTCGGCTTCTCACAGTCATCTGATCTTTACAGTAGCACTCCAACAGCCGATGCGGCTGCATTTAAGATCACAGATACGACCTTTGACAATTATCTTGAAAAAGATGCGTCAGGTAAAGCTACAGGTTATGTAGTTATCCATTATATGGGTGGTTCTGACTACAAAAATCAGGCTGACTATGACGCAGCAATGGCAACACCATAAGGAGGGAGGATCTTGAAAATGAATAAAAACCGCAAGGGTTTTACCCTTGTTGAGCTTATCGTTGTGGTAACGATTTTCGGCGTGATCCTCGGAGCTATCCTTAATATGATCAAACCTGCAAATAACGTTTATCATGACGCTGATGCAACAATGGAAAGCAATGTCATAGGTTCAGGTCTTATAGACTATCTTGATGATGAGCTTAGATATTCGACCAATGTTCTTGTGCTTAAAGATTATATTGGTGTGCCTGATGTTTCAACCTCTGGTACTATCGGTGCAAGCGGTGTGACCTATTCAAATTGTATCGTTATTGACAATAATAATCTTCGTGGCTATAGTCTGAAAAACTATTCAGGCAGCGACACGGATACAGCCGCAAAGAGAATGGGTGCAAAAGGCTGTATCCTCAATGTAGGTAAGGTAAATACAGAGGGCTTAAACTTTAATAATTCTGCTGTTGCCAGAGGCGTTGATTTTTACGACAATTATAAGTTTGATATCGGTGCAAGTATCAGCAAAATTGAGGAAATGTATACTCTCGACGTTTCTCTTACAGCCTATCAGCCAACATATGAGAACGGAAGCTATACTTTTACGAAAACAAAGTATAAAAAGGACGCAGCAGTAAATCTCACAAATATTAACATAGATGAAGGCGATTCATACAATGTTAATGACTATAAAGATTTCTCTGTAGCTCCTGATTATGTCACATATCCTCAGGCAACTACTGCTCCTGCAGGTTGCACAGCTCAGCAGGAAAAGTATTACAGCCTTGACGCTTCAAACACATATACTTATATTTTCTACGATAAGACAACAGTTTCAAGTTCAAAAACATACAGTGTAAAGTTTATCTACTCTGCAAGCGACCCTGAACCAACGCTTCGTGGTAAACAGATAGATACTAAGTCTGTTAAGGCGGGTACAGTTTATCAAACTCCACCTTCTATGCCATCAAGAACAGGTTATGGTACGCCTTATTGGGTAGACAGCAAGAATAACGTTGCTGATTTTACAACAGGCGTAACAATAAATAAGGATATGGTATTCTCCTGCGTTTATCCGCCATCTACACCAAAAGATAAGTTTACAGTAACTTTTGAGAATATTGACCATTCTATTTATACGACTTCAGAGGTTTATGACGGTGACACTGCAAATGATCCTGGTGTTCCAAGTGATTTTGATCCTGTAAAACAAGACTTTGTTAAATGGGTATATAAAAATGATAATAGCATGGGTCTTGCTGATGTTTCTATAACAGATAATACAACTGTCTTCGTCCCAGTAGTTCAAGATAAACACAAGGTTGAGTTTAAAGTAAATGGCTCAGTTGAAAGTGGATCAACCGTTTATGTATCAGATGGTAAATTTGCATCTTATCCTAACACAACATTACCTGTATCAAGTGACTCTAATAAGGTATTTGACAAATGGGTAGTTGAGGGAACTAATGATGATATAACTGTTACACCTATTGTTTCAGATACAATTTTTGTTGCAGTATTTAAAGAAGTTTCTACTACACCTGCTGAAGGTACTACTGATGATACGTCTATATTGAGTTTCTCACTTGGTCAGCAGCAATATCAGGCATTTGGTCATGATTGGCAACCTGACAAGCAGTGCAATTATGTAAAGCCTCAGTTCGGTATGTATTATACATTTGCTAATGCAACTGGTAACAATGGCAGCGACTTTAAGGGTGATGTAACAGTTACAATAAAGTTTAATAGAACTATAAACAGTAGTGATTATCAAATTAAGGCAGATGGCTGTTCGTATGAAATTTCGGATGATTCTGTTATTTGCACATATCCATGTGAAATTGGCAAGAATAATGGTAATAAACAATTCTATTTTGAGATAAAATATATGAAAAATGTTATGCCTGAATCAGATGCAAGTAATTTCTTCAAAGTTGTCAGCGTAACAATGAGTTAACCCCTTTTCTCAATCAGACCCCATCCCGGGTCTGATTGCTGAAAAAATCCCCTTAACAGAAAACTTCTATTAAGAGGATTTTTTGAGCAAAAAAATTCCGCAGTATCAGACTGCGGAATTTGCAACTATCTTATTATCAGCATTGCCTCGTTCATCATCTCGTTTATACCTGTAAAGTCCATGTACAATGAACCGATCTGCTCTGAGTATAGTGCCGCTACAGCAATTCCTATGGAGAGATATGGACCAAATGCAAATACTGAATCACCGCTGCGGTGCTTCTGGATAAGTCCGCCGATCGAGCCTGTTATCAGTCCGATAAGAAGCGCTACCAAAGCACCCTGCATTCCGAGAAACAGCCCTGCGGCTGCCATGAGATATACATCTCCCATGCCCATTGCTTTCTCATGTGTGATAAGACAAATAATAAGCAAAGGCACGCTCACAATGAAAAATCCGATCAAGTGTGATTTAAGCGTAAGTCCCGTCTGATCTTTGCAGAAGATGTATTCCGCAACACCAAGCAAACCTATGAATATCACCACATATGTGTTGATAAGCTGAGTGTCCCAGTCCATGAAGAATACAACGATAAGAGCAGAGAATAACAGACAGACAAGTGCTGCACGAAGCGGATTGAAAATCCCATTAAAATGGTAGAATACCCATAAGTAAAGCAGTGCGTTCAGCGTTTCAACTATAGTGTATCTTGCCGATATCTTTGCACCGCAGCTTCGACACTTTCCACGAAGTATGCACCAGCTTACTATCGGTATCAGGTCACGCCGTTTGATCGGCTCACCGCAGGTCATACAGTGAGAATTTCGCTTGATAAGACTTTCATTTTTCGGCAATCGGTATATGCAGACGTTAAGAAAACTGCCTATGCACGCTCCGAAGATGAACACAAATACATAAATGATTATGTATGATAAGGTTAAATTATCCACAGTGATCCTCCTTTGGATTCATTAGTTAATATATTAATTTTATCATACTTTCATGAAGATTACAATAGATAATATGATTTTTTTGCGGTTTTTGCACCGCAGCAGACGTTTCCGCAGCGTCGGATCCCTAAATCAATGCGGAGGATTGGAGTAATATATATGAGAAACGGCCCTATCGGTCAGTATCTGGTACAGAAAGGTCTTATAACTGAAGAACAGCTTCAGGAAGTCCTTGCCAAACAGAAGGAGCAAAAGGGAAGACTTTTTGGTGATGTCATTATTGACATGAAGCTCGTTACCGATGTTCAGTTCTGTCAGGTCCTCGCCGAGCGACTGAATGTGTCTTATATCGACCTTGATAATACTGAGCTTATGCCTGATATAGTCAAGAAGATACCTGAGGCAACTGCAAGAAAGTATAACGTCATCGCAGTCAGCAAAATAGGCAAGCGTATGACCGTTGCAACTAATGACCCTATCAACTTCTATATTTTCGAGGATCTCCGTGTTATCACAGGCTGTAGCATAACACCTGTCCTTGCCACAAAGTCATCTATCAACCGTGCTATCGGTAAGATGTACTCAGAAGGTCAGGTTAACTCCGTTGTTGACGAAGCTACAAAGCAAAAAGAGGAAGAGCTTAACCTTGAAGAACTCAAGGATATCTCCGAGGAGAGAATCGAGAACGCTCCTATCGTTAAACTTGCTACCGCTATCGTCGAGAACGCCCAGCGTCAGGACGCAACGGATATACATATCGAGCCATTCAAGGATAAAACCGTTATCCGTATCCGTGTAAACGGCGACCTTATCGAGCTTATGACTCTTTCCGCCGCACTTCATACTTCGCTTGTTACCCGTTTCAAGATCTTGAGCGGCATGAATATCGCCGAAAAGCGTATCCCGCAGGACGGCCGTATGTCGCAGGTCGTTGACGGCACAACACTCGACCTCCGTGTATCTAACCTTCCAATGGTGTACGGTGAGAAAGTCGTTCTCCGTATCCTCGCAACAGGCGATATGTCCCTTAGAAAAATTACCGATCTTGGTATGACCGAGTATAACTATAAGAGATTTGAGTCTTGCCTTAAAGTGCCACAGGGTGTTGTCCTTGTAACAGGCCCTACAGGTTCAGGTAAATCTACCACACTTTATGCCGCACTTGGCGAGATCTCGAAGCCTAATAACAATGTTATTACTGTCGAAGACCCAGTCGAGAAAAAGATCGACGGCGTAAACCAGTGCCAGATAAACGAAAAGGCAGGCATGACATTCGGTGCAGCCCTACGTTCTATTCTCCGTCAGGACCCTGACATCATAATGGTCGGAGAAATGCGTGATACTGAAACTGCCGAGATCGCTATCCGTGCCGCTATCACAGGACACCTTGTTCTGTCAACACTTCATACCAATGACGCCGCTTCTACCGTAACAAGACTTGTGGATATGGGCGTTGAGGCATACATGGTCGCAACCTCACTTATCGGTATTGTTGCTCAGCGTCTTACAAAGGTGCTTTGCCCTGAGTGCAAAAAGCCTAGAATGTCAACTGAGGAAGAAAACGAGCTTATGGGTCTTGACCATTCAGTACAGGTGTACGACCCATGTGGCTGTCCAAAGTGCAATAACACAGGATATAAGGGAAGAACCGCTATCCATGAGATCCTTCTCGCAACACCGTCTATGCAGGCTCTTATCACAAGGGGAGCAAAAGCTGACGAAATTCAGGAGCTTGCAAAGAAAGAGGGCTGTCACCTGCTTCGTGACAACGTTTCAGAGCTTGTTCAGCAAGGCAAGACCTCAATGGACGAACTTATCCGTGTAACATATGCTGTATAAAAAAGAAATATATGGAGGTAAATTCTAATGGCAATCGACATTAACAAAATTCTTGATGAAGCAAGAGCCCTTGGCTGTTCCGACCTGCACTTCACCGTAGGTATTCCGCCGATAGTTAGACAGGGTGGTAACCTGAGAAAGCTTTCCTCATATCCTGATATGACCGAGATCGAAATTCTCAAAATATGCGAGGATATGTGTACAGATAAGCAGCGTCAGTCTATCAAAGACCATATTGATACCGACTTTACATATGTATCTTCAAGAGGTTTCCGCCACCGTGTAAACGTGTATCGTCAGAGAGGAAACACGGCAATCGCTCTCCGTCTTTTGAGAAACGATATCCCGACCCTTACCGACCTTGACCTGCCGCCTATCCTTGCAGAGTTCTCAATGAGACCTCGTGGACTTGTGCTTGTAACAGGCCCTACCGGTTCAGGTAAGTCAACAACTCTTGCCGCAATGATCGACCATGTAAATATCCATAAATCAGCTCATATCATCACTATTGAGGACCCTATCGAGTATATGCACGCTCATAAGAGATGTATGGTAAACCAGAGAGAGATCGGACCTGACGTACCGAGCTTCTCACTTGCCCTCCGTGCAGCCCTCCGTGAGGACCCGGACATTATCCTCGTAGGAGAAATGCGTGACTTCGAGACTATCGAAGCTGCTGTTACCGCCGCTGAAACAGGACACCTTGTTATGAGTACACTTCATACAACGTCCGCACCGTCAACTATCGACCGTATCATCGACGTTTTCCCTGCTCACCAGCAGCATCAGATCAGAACTCAGCTTGCTTCCGTTCTTGTAGGTATCTGTACTCAGACACTTTGCCGTACATTCGACGGCACAAGCCGTGTAGCTTGCTGTGAGATTCTTAATGCAACAGACTCTATCAAAGCTATGATCCGTGACGATAAGGTGCATCTTATCGGTTCAGCTATGCAGACAGGTAAAGCAACAGGAATGCAGACCATGGACCAGGAGCTTGCAAAGCTTGTTCGTTCAAGAACTATTTCTATGGACGTTGCGCTTGAAAAGTGCGTAAACCCACAGGATCTCAAGAGATTTATCGCAGGCGGAGCTTAAATTACAATATTAATAATAAAGAGCGTTTTTACCGAGAAAGTAAAAACGCTCTTTTTGTTTACCTTTTTGTCAGCCCTTGACCTCGCTGTCCTTGTGCCAAACATTGTTGTAAAGAAAAACAAGCACGGCCATGGCAATTATGATAAAATATCCAAGAAAGCTCCAGCCGTCAGGAATGTCGCCAAATAGGAAATATCCCAAAATCGTGGTAAAAATCAACTGCGAGTAATCATAAACTGATATCTCCCTTGCAGGAGCGTGAGTGTAAGCCGCAGTTATAGCGAACTGTCCGCCTGCCGCACCTGCGCCAGCTCCCAATAAACAAAGTATTTGGAAAATCGTCATAGGGTGGAAATCTAATATTAGAAATGGCAGGGTGAACAAGCACGAAAATCCCGAGAAATATGCAACTATCACCGCACCATTTACTCCATGCTGTCCTAAGTATCTTACGCAAGCGTAAGCAAGTCCCGCTCCCATTCCTCCTAGAAAACCGACAAGGGCAGGGAAGAAGTCCACATTCTGAAAACTCGGCTTGATGATAAACAAGCTTCCTATAAATGCACAAATTACAGTGAAACCCTGAAAGAAAGTCAGCCGCTCTTTAAGGAAAATAAAAGAGAAAATGATTACGAAAAACGGTGACATTTTGTTTAGCATGGAAGCGTCCGACAGCACAAGATGATCTATGGCATAGAAGTTTCCAAGCATTCCCAGCGTGCCGGCAAGCGCCCTCACAAAAATGACCGCATTGTTCTTTTTGCCCTCAATGTGAAAGCGTATGTGATTTTTCTTTAGCACTCCGATAGCGAAAAACAACGCCACAAAATTTCTGAAAAAGGTCTTTTGCACCGTCGGTAAGTCTCCCGAAAGCCGCACAAATGCGAACATGAATGCAAACGAAAAAGCCGACAGAATAATGTAAATTATAGCCTTGTATTTACTTTTCACCTCTGTCACCTCCGTTCATGTAAATGTGTTCACGCCGCAGCTCTTTTATAAGCTCGCCCACCTTCCACTTTTGATTGTGTGCCGTGACAATGGCTTTCAGCTCCACTGCCGCACCCTTCTCCCTTAGCTTTTTCAGTATAGGGTCAAGGCTCCTGCCGTCAATGCCTGAAAAAATAAGGCACTCGTTCGTGATGTCCTCGCCCTCTTTTTCAGACCTAACAAAGCCCTTGAAACCGCAAAGATATCCCACCTGCTGTCCCATTATCTCATTGTCAAAGAAAACAGCCTCCGCATTTTCGCTTTTAGCAATATCTTCAATGATATCACGTTTTTGCGAACTGATATTTATGCCAATAATCTTTTTCGGTATAACACTTCTTATTCTTGACTTCATAAAATTACTCCTTAAATCGTACTATCTATATTATACCCCGATATAATATTTTCTTCAAGAGCAAATATACAGAATTTTTAACCTCATTTGCCCCGATTTTATGTGTGAACGCAAAAAAATCGCCCCGATCTCTCGGAGCGATAGTTTTATTTAGCAATTAAAGCTCAATGATGACCTTGCCGCTGAAGTTAGGAGCAATTTCAACAGTCTTGTCTGTGTTAGCCACAGCGATTTTGAAGCTTGCCTTTGTGTCAGTGTATTCGCACTCGATCTTGTTGCCGTGTCTTGTAGCTGTCAGCTCGAATACCTTGTTTGCCTCAGTGTCATAAATAGGGCAAACTGCACTCTTGCCGTCTTCAAGCTCGTAGATAGTGAATGTTGTACCCTCAAGATAATCATACTCGATCTGTCTTTCAAAGTTGCCGTATGCAATAATGCTGTTTGGCTTAGCAAGAGCAGGTATCTCAAAGTATGAGCATTTGTGCTTATACCATTTGCCGCCCTCAAGAACCTTGCCCGTGATAATATCTGTCCACTTGCCCTCTGGAACATAGTATTCAGCAATACCCTCGTCATTAAGGATAGGAGCAACAAGAATGTTGTCACCGAACATATACTGTCTGTCAAGCGTCAGGCAAGTTGGGTCGTCAGCAAAGTCGATGACCATTGCTCTCATTACAGGTACGCCGACCTCGTGTGTCTTGATAGCCTGAGCCCACAGATAAGGCATGAGCTTGCCCTTGAGCTTTGTGAAGAAGCGCAGAACGTCGCAGGATTCCTCATCGAAAAGCCATGGCACTCTGTATGACTGGTTACCATGCAGTCTTGAATGTGATGAGAACATACCGAACGCAGCCCATCTCTTGTAAATGTCTGGTGTAGCAGTAGCTTCAAAGCCTGCCATGTCATGTGAAGTGTAGCCGAAGCCTGAGATACAAAGTGACAGACAGCCTCTTACAACCTCAGCCATTGAGTTGTAGTTGCCTGAGCAATCTCCGCCCCAGTGAACAGGGAACTTCTGACCGCCTGCTGTAGCAGAACGTGCGAACAGACAAGCCTTGTTCTCTCCAAAATATTCTTTCAGTACATTAAATACGCACTCATTATAAAGATATGTGTAGAAGTTGTGCATCTTGATAGGGTCAGAGCCGTCGTAGTAAACAACATCTCTTGTAGGTATTCTCTCACCGAAGTCTGTCTTGAATGTGTCAACACCCATTTCGCAGAGCTTTCTCAGATATCCTGCATACCACTTGCAAGCCTCAGGATTAGTGAAGTCAACAATAGCCATACCAGGCTGCCACTCATCGCACTGGAATACAGAGCCGTCGGTTTTCTTGATGAAGTAGCCGTTCTTCATACCCTCGTCAAAGAGCTTTGAACGCTGACCAACATATGGGTTGATCCATACGCAGGTCTTAAGACCCTTGTTTTCATGCAATCTCTTGAGCATTGCAGGTGGATCAGGGAACTGTGACTTGTCCCACTCAAAGTTACACCACTCAAAGCCCTTCATCCAGAAGCAGTCAAAGTGGAATACCTGAAGAGGAATATCTCTCTCAGCCATGCCGTCGATAAATGAAGTGATAGTTTCCTCATCATATGTTGTTGTAAATGAAGTTGTGAGCCACAGACCAAATGAGAATGCAGGTGGCAGTGAAGGCTTGCCTGTAAGGTCAGTGTAGCCCTTGAGTACGTCAGTGAGGTTAGCACCGCCGAATACATAGTATTCAAGGCTCTCACCTGGAACTGTCATGGATACCTTAGAAACAGTGTCAGAGCAAACCTCATATGAAACCTTGTCAGTGCTGTTTACGAATACGCCGTAGCCCTTTGAAGAAAGATAGAATGGGATAGACTTGTAAGACTGATCTGAGCAAGTGCCTCCGTCAGCGTTCCAAATCTCAACGTTCTGACCGTTCTTTGTGAATGTTGTGAACTTTTCGCCGAAGCCGTAGAAATATTCGCCAACAGAAGTGTCAAACTGCTCTCTGATGTATGTTCTTGTAGGATCGGCAGGGTAGCTCCAGAATGTGTCGTCGAGCTGTGTCTGAAGTCTTGCCTGCTGCTTGTAAGCATTCTCAAAAATAACGCCTGTCGATCTCCAGCCACCGCTTGTGAGTTTCTTATCCTTATAATAGTATGTGAAGCTCCAGTTTTCCTTAGAAACAACGAGCTTTGTGTCGCCGGTAACAAGTACGGCTTCCTTGTCTGTAACAGTTACCTGTGGCTTGAAGCCCTTGTCCTCGAGAACAAAGTGCGGACCATTGTCAACATGACCCTTGTGGTGTGTGATGCTTACCTTTACGCAGTTCTCCTGAGTTGAAGTGTAAGCGATCTCAAGATTAGCACTTCCGAGCATCATAGCTCTGTTGTATACAACGAAAGGTGTTGCCACAACGAGGAATCCGTTTTCGATCTCTTCAATCTCGAAAGCCTGATTTGCATAGTTTACTTCGTAGCCTCTCTGGTTGAGCCAGAAACCGTCAGCAAATTTCATGTAATAAACCCTCCTGTAAATTTAAAATAGTTTTCAGAATATAAAAAAATGAAAATTTTATCGGGAAGTCCGTTCCTCCCCCTTTATGTATATTTTATAGCATATTTGCCTAAATTGCAATAGTAAAAAAGTGATATGTGCAAGTATTTTAATGGATTGAGCATATTTTAATGTAAACATTTAATGAATTGATATTTACATTATATAAATTTATTAAGATATATGTAAACCTTTACACAATACCCAAAAAAAGCGGACGGCATAAAAGTCGTCCGCATAAATATCATATTCTTTATCAACTTTGCAAACGGGACGTCGAGGGCGCCGTCCCCTACATATTGCCCCGACTACTCAATACTAAGAAACTCATCAGGTATGTAAGACAAGCATTGCTTCACGCTCTCACGAGTGAAGCCCTCTACATAATTCTTGGCAAACAGCTCGTCAGTGTATTCCGCATAAGGATAAACAGTGCAGTTGTACCAATCGCCATAGTATGAATCACCCTCAAAGTGCGATATTATCGGTATCGCCTTAACGTTCTCGAATGTCACCTCATTGGTGTCAGGGTCTTTAACAACATTGAGCTTGCCAATAAGTCCCACAAGCGACTTTGTGTCATACATAGTCGAAATAAAGTTGCCCAAACCGTAGTAAACGAACGCCTGTCCGCCCTCAGGCTTGTCAAGATATCCGCAAGTGCTGATAGTGTGCGCCTGCGTGCCGATAATAAGGTCAGCACCCCACTCCACAAGCTTAGGCGTTATCTCTGTCTGCTGTTCGTTAAGCTCGTTCTGTATCTCTGTGCCGTAATGACATGAAACCACAACAACGTCCGCCATTTTGTCAGCCTCTTCTATCTGAGCCTTTATCTTGTCCTCTTCATCAAGATATATCACCTGAGCACCGTCACCGCTGAGATAATTACCGTTGGTGTGCTCCATGTATCCCAGAAAAGCAAATTTTATGCCGTTGACTTCCATGGTCTTGATAGTGTCAGCGTCCTCCTGCGAACGGTAAGCACCGTAATGCACAATTCCCTTTGTGTCCCAGTAATCAAGAGAGCTTATAAGTCCCTCTTCACCCTGATCGAGAACATGATTGTTTGACATAGAAACCACATTGAAGCCCATGTCAACTATTTTGTCGCCCACAGCAGTTGGCGATGCGAACATAGGATAGCTTTGTGGTTCAACGCTGTCTGTAACAAGCGTTTCCTGATTGATTATAGCCACATCAGTGCCTTCTATGTACTTTGTAACGTGTTCATAAGCCTGCGTGAAATCATATTTTTTACCACCGCCAAGCTTTAGCGCCTCATTATAAATGTTGTCGTGTATAAGGTTGTCGCCCACGCAAACCAGCGAGCAGGTGTAGCTTGGCTTTTCCTTTTCTTCTTCATTCACCTCGACCTCTTTTTTACTGGAGCTGTCCTCAGCTTTTTTGACTTCCGCTTTGCTCTCGGTTTCGGTCACTGTCAAAGCGTTTCCGTCAAGCTTGCTCGCGTCAAGCTTACCGCATGATACAGCACTCATCGACAACACCGCCGAAAGAACCACTACTGTGATCTTATTGTATAAAAGTCTGTACTTCATATAAATTCCTCTCATAACATCTTAAAAAAATACAAATTTACTTATAGTTTAATTTTAACACATTTTTAAATAATAATCAAGTCAAATTTTCAAAATGTCGAATGCTTTATGTTGACCTATATATTATAATGTATTATAATAAAAATATAACAATTTGTACAAATATTTGTTTATGTGTACAAAAAAATTCCCCACAAGTATTAAATCGTATGGTATAATAAAAAACATAGATAAATTTGTATATCTGAAAAGGGAGGAATGACCATGAAATATTACGCACACACCCGTGAGGACGGTGAAAGGCAAACTGTAAAAGCCCACCTCACAGGAGTAAGTGAAAAAGCAGAAAAATTTTCAGTAGATCTTTTGAAACCCATTGCGAAAAAAGCGAGCCTGTATCACGATATAGGTAAGTATGCTCTTAACTTTCAGAAACGGCTTGATGATGACAAAGTAAAATTCAGCCACGCCGCCTGCGGAGCGATAGAGTATAAAAATCTTGCAGATAAAAACGATTGTTTCGCACCCCTTATGGAATATTGTATCGCAGGACACCACACAGGACTTATGGACGGCGGCACAGTCGCAGACAACTCTGACAGCCCGACTCTTAGCGGCACTTTAAAAAGAGAAAATGAATACACAGGCGATAATGACTACAGCGCATACGCCACTGAAATAGAATTTGCCACACTGACTCAGGAAGAAATAACACCGCCGTACAATGAACTGCGTTCTGCAAAAGACCCCACCGAGCTTATCGAGCGTTACGCCTTTTTCACCAAGTACGTGTTCTCTTGCCTGACAGACGCAGACTTTCTTGATACCGAAATATTTTGCAATAAAAATGTTGAACGTGGCATGAGCGGTGATTTTGAAAAGGCACTTTCCATTCTTAATGAGCGCATGAAAAATATGCGTTCTAAAACCAAATTACAGCAGGCACGAAGCAGTATACAAAAGCAAGCTATAGACCATTGTACAAAAGGCAGCCACATATCCGTCCTTGATATGCCAACAGGCAGTGGCAAGACTCTTTGCAGTCTTAAAATAGCCCTTGAAAAAGCCGTTGAAAGCGGCAAAAAGCATATCATATACGTTATCCCATACACAAGCATTATAGAACAAACAGCCAAAGATTTCGAGGAGATGTTCCATGACGTTCTCCCTGTCTTACAGCATCATTCAAACTATTCCTATGACGGCGGCACAGAGGAAGAAAAGAAAACCGCAGAGAAGCTCAAAAGGACCTGCGAAAATTGGGACGCACCACTTATAATCACCACAAGCGTGCAATTTTTCCAATCCATATACCATTATAAAGGCTCAGCACTGCGAAAGCTCCACAATCTCCGTGACAGCGTGATAGTTTTTGATGAAATACACCTTATTCCAACAGAACTTCTTCGTCCCTGCCTTAAAGCTGTGGGCTATATAACAAAGTATCTTAACAGCGAAGCCCTTTTTCTCTCCGCTACAATGCCCGATTATTCTAAGCTTTTTGATAAGTTCCTGCCTGATGTGAACTATAATAAGCTTGTTACCGACCGAACCAATTTTAAGTATTTCAAGAAATGCGAATATAAAGACATGGGCAGAACCGCTCTTGAAACCATTGCAGAAAATGCCTCTCGGTGTAAAAATGCCCTGATAGTTGTGAATACCAAGAAAACAGCGGCAGAGCTTTACAACCTTGTTCAAGGTGAAAAATATCACCTTTCCGCCAATATGACCCCAGCCCACAGAAGCCGTGTCATAGAAGTAGTAAGAAATAAGCTTGAAAATGGCGAGCATATCACAGTAGTTTCAACTTCACTTGTAGAAGCAGGCGTTGACCTTGACTTTAACACAGTTTTCCGCCAGCTTTCAGGTTTAGACAGCATTTTGCAGGCAGGGGGCAGATGTAATCGTGAGGGTAAAGATGACAAGGGCTATGTGTACGTTTTTGACATTGACGAAACATACCGCAAGGGAAGCGACCTTGCCATGCGAATTAACAAGACTAAAGGTTTACTGGAAAAGTACCAAGACATAACTTCCTATGATTGTATTAAAGAATACTACGACGGAATTTTCAACTTCAACCAAAGTCGTATAGCTGAAAACTCTATTGCGAAATATAACGAACAAAGCAACTCATTCGACCGCCAAGGCTTGATGTCACCATATAGCATACCATTCCGAAGCTATGCAATGCAGTTTGAATACATCTCCGCAGACACTATCTCTATCGTTATCGACGATCCTAACGACCAGACTTGCCATGAACTTGTTGAAACCTTGCGTAATGGTGATATGTCAGTAAGAAGAGCATTGCAGAAATATTCAGTGTCCGTCTATATGAACGTTTTCAAGGACCTCTATTCTCAGGGTGTTCTCAAAGACCACGGCACAGGTATATTCATTCTTGAAAATCAGAGCTATTATAATAATGAAACAGGTCTGACCACCGAAGCCGCAATGCAGGATTATTTTATCTAAAACAAATGGCAGGCTGCCACCAAGACAGTCTGCCACTTGCTGCATTCCATATCGTACCGAATACGAATATTTTTCAACTCACATATGCGTAAAGCATAGACAAATATATTATACAAACATAAGTTTAAAAAGTCAACGTTTTTATACCACAAACCACTGAACAAAGAATTGTGAAATATGCCGAAAATCCGACACTTTTTTTATACATGAAAACTATTGACATTTTATTCATAATGGAGTATCATATATGTAGAGCAAAAAACAACGTACCTAATACTAATATAAGTTTAAAAGGAGTGATGTAAAAATGAGCTATGGTTTTAAGATCATCGTGACAGGTGACTATGCTTGCTTCTCGAGACCTGAAATGAAAGTTGAGCGGGTAAGTTACGACGTACCCACCCCAAGCGCATTGGAGGGGCTTATCAAATCGGTGTATTGGAAGCCTGCCGTGCGCTACCAAATAAACAAAATAGTGGTGTTCAACCCTATCGAGTTTACCAATATCCGACGAAACGAGGTCAAAGATAAGCTGTTGTTATCATCAGTGAAACAGCAAATGAAAGGCGGAGGCTCGGCGGAGATGTACACCTCGGAGATACGAAGTCAGCGTGCGGCAATGGTGCTGAAAAATGTGAAATACGGTATCGAGTTCACGTTTGAACGCACCTATCTTAAATCAGACCACCCTGACGAATCCGATGAGAAGCATTATAACATAATGCTCAGACGTCTCAGAAACGGCCAGCACTTCAGACAGCCTTGCCTTGGCTGCCGAGAATTTGCGGTAAAAAGTATCGAGCTTGTTGACGACTTTGATTTTACACAGATAGCACCGCAAAATATGGGCGATAAAGACCTTGGCTTTATGCTTTACGGCATGAAGTTTGAGGACGGAGGCAAGCCTGTCAATAATGATTGGAATGCCCCGAAGTTTTCTGACAAGGCCGACGCAGTTTTCTACCGTCCGCATATGATAGACGGCGTTATTGATGTTGCAAAATACAGGGAGGAGATTAAATGCTGATTAAAGCCTTGTGCGATTACAGTGCTTTGCAGGAGAATAAAACTCCTGCAGGCTATTGTGAACAAGCCATACACTTTGAAATTCTTCTTACCCCCGAGGGCAAGATAGCCGCAATAAACGATTTGAGAGTACCTCGAATTATCCCTCTGAAAAATAAAAAGACAAAAACAGTCTATGATCCAGTAATGGAACAGCTTCCTGTAAGAACGCAGAAACCGGGCATAGACAAAAACACGATCGAACACAGACCACTCTACATATTCGGTCTGAACTATGATAAAGGAACTTTGACCCCTACAGATGCTACCAACAAAGCGGCAAAATCGCACAAATGCTTTTGCGAATGGAATGAGAAGTTCTTTGAAAATATCGACTCACCTATTTGCAAAGCCTATCTTAACTTTATACGTACATGGGAACCTGAGCAGGAGACCCAAAACCCACATCTTCTTGCCCTAGGCAAGGAGTATTCAAGCTCCTACTATGAGTTTGGACTTGACGGCTCTCCTGAAATAAAACTTCACAATGACAGCAAATTCAAAGCCACCTATGAAGGTTACCTCGCCCAGCTTAACGCCGACAGCGACAGTGACGATACCGAACTATCCACCTGTTCCATTCTTGGTGAGAAGCTCCCGCAAGCCCGTATTCACGATAAAATAAAGGGTATAGGTTCTGGAACAGGTAGTGTGCTTATATGTATGAAAGAAAAAGCCTTTGAGTCCTATGGCAAGAAACAGTCCTACAACAGCAATGTTTCTGAGAAAGCCATGAAAATGTATACCTCTGCGTTTAATTCTCTGCTTGCTGACAGAAGCCATTACAAGACTTTTGACGATATGACAATAGTCTATTTCGCAATGAAGAAGAACGATGCAGAAGAATGCAATATGTTTGCCGGTATGTTCAGCGGATTTGAGGACGAATTAAATAAAACCGTTGTGACCGAAGCCGACCGAAACATAAACACTGTCATGACTCAGCTTAAACAGGGCAGGACAGCCGATATGCCATATGACCCTAACGTAGAATTTTACGTTGCAGGCTTTACCCCAAACAGTTCAAGAATATCCCAGAAGTTCATCTTCCATGATAAGTTCGGCAGGATATTTGACAATGTACTCAAACATCAGCAGAATATTTCATTTACTGAGGGTCAGCGGCAAGTAAGCATTGAGCGTATCAAGCGTGAGCTTATCTCACCAAAATCGTCCAAAGAAAAAGTTCCGTCACCTCTCACCGCCGCACTTTTTGAAGCAATACTCAAAGGTACAAGATACCCTGACGAACTGCTTTCCACAGTAATAACAAGGGTCAAGACCGACAGTGACGAGGAGAACAACCATTTTATAAAACTCAATGATACAAGGGCAGGCTTGATAAAAGGCTGCATAAACCGTAAGCAAAATAAGGAGGAGATCAAAATGTCATTAGATCTTGAAAACAAAAATCAGGCTTATCTCTGTGGAAGACTTTTCGCAGTGCTTGAAAAGATCCAGCAGGACGCTTCAGGTGGAGGACTTAACAGAACAATTAAGGACTCATACTTTGCTTCTGCATGCTCAAAGCCGTCAACAGTTTTTCCAAAGCTGTATAAGCTTTCACAAAACCATATCAAGAAGCTTTCAAGCCCAATATTCTATAACAAACTCTGCGGAGAGATACTTGACGGACTTGACGGCAAATTCCCGTCTACACTCTCCCTAGACGATCAGGGCAGATTTATTGTAGGATATGCACAGCAGAATAAAGCGCTTTACACCAAAAAATCAGAAGAATAAAGAAAGGACGAAATATTATGGAAAACGCAATCAAGAACAGATATGAATTTGTAATGCTTTTTGACGTTGAGAACGGCAACCCAAACGGCGACCCTGACGCAGGCAATATGCCTAGAACAGACCCAGAAACAAGCCTTGGCATCGTTACAGACGTGTGCCTTAAGAGAAAGATAAGAAACTTTGTGGAGCTTACCAAAGAGGGCGAAGCAGGCTACAATATCCTTATCAAGGCAGACAAAGCCCTCAATACAAAGTTCACCGAAGCTTATAATACCCTTGGCCTTGCCACAAAGCAGAAAGGCAAGAATCCTGATGACGTTAAGCAGGCTCGTGACTATATCTGTCAGAACTACTTTGACGTAAGAACTTTCGGTGCAGTAATGAGTACAGGCGATGACCCGTGCGGCATTGTAAGAGGTCCTGTACAGCTCAACTTTGCAAGAAGTATCGACCCTGTTTTTGCTCAGGATATCACAATCACAAGACAGGCAAGAACAACAGAAGACAGACAGCAGAGCGGTGAGACCGAAATGGGCAAAAAGAGCATAATCCCATACGCTCTCTATCGTGGCGAGGGCTATGTTTCCGCAATGCTCGCTCAGAAGATAACAGGCTTTAGTGAGGAGGACCTTGAGCTTCTTTGGACATCTATCATCAATATGTTCGAGCATGACAGAAGCGCCGCAAGAGGAAAGCTCTGTATGCGTAAGCTTATCGTGTTCAAGCATGACTCCGCACTGGGCAATGCCCCTGCACATATCCTCTTTGACAAGGTGTCAGTTAAGCTCAAAGACGGCGTGACAACTCCAAGACATTACTCAGACTATGATATCTCCATAGATAAGGATATGCCTGAGGGCGTTACCCTTATTGAAAAGCTCTGATGAGCGAAGATGTAACTATCAATATCCGTGACATACAGCATTATATGTATTGTCCACGCAGGTTTGCTCTTTTAGAAGTTAATGACGACTGGGCTGAAAACGCCTTTGTCGTCAAAGCAAACCTCCTCCATGAGAACGTCCACAGCGGCGAGCGCAACTTTGAAAATAAGCGTAAGATCGTCCGAAGTGACGTGTCAGTGTATAATGATGACCCTAAGTACAATATTTTCGGAGTTGTAGATTGTATCGAGTTCGTCCGTGATAAAAGCGGCGACTATATAGATACCCTGGACGGCACATTCCGTGTGGAAATTGTGGAGTATAAACCCACCAGACCCAAAGCAGGGGAGTTCAATCAGACCGACGCTATACAAGTCTATGCGCAGAAGCTTTGCGTGGATAACGTATTTCATTGCAATAGCCGATGTTTTCTGTACTATGCAGATGTGCGCAGACGATCAGAATTGCCCTTTGATACTCAGGGCGCAGAGTATGATAAAATGCTTTGCGACTATCTTGGAAAAATGCGTGAGATACTTGCAGCGGATATTATCCCAAAGCGTGTAAAAGGTCAGAAATGTTCAGGCTGTTCACTGTCGGATATGTGCTTTCCAAAAGTTAAGAAATATAGCGTGAAAAATACGATTTTCTCCATGAACGGAGGCGAAAACAATGCGTAAACTGCTCAATTCACTTTATATTCTCGAAGAAACTGCCTACCTCACACTTGACGGCGAAAACATAGTGTGCAGGGCAGAGGACAGCGAGAAGTTCCGTGTGCCTTTTACTAATATCGAGGATATCTATATTTTCAGCTATTCGGGCTGTTCACCTGCGCTTATGGGCAAGTGTGCAGAATATGGCATAGCCGTTAATTTTATTTCTCCTCAAGGTAAATTTCTCGCAAGAGTTCAGGGCAAAACAAAGGGCAACGTCTATCTGCGAAAAGAGCAGTTTGAGCTTTTTTCTATTCCTCAGCTCGACCTTATCAGGAATACTGTCGCCGCAAAGCTTTCAAATACACGTTATCTTATCAGACGTTCGCTCCACGATAACCCAGATATAAACAGTGACGGGGCGCTTACAGATTGTATAAAATATCTTGAAAACGGCATAAAGACCGTCTATGAAACTGCCGATAAAGATATCATCATGGGTATAGAGGGAAGCTGTGCAAAGGCATATTTTGATATATTTGACCGACTGATACTCCACCAAAAAGAAGATTTTTACCTTGCCAACCGCACCAAACGCCCACCCCTCGACAGAGTAAACGCCATGCTCTCGTTTCTGTATACTATCGCAATTTCATCATATACATCAGCCCTTGAAAGCGTAGGACTTGATAGCTGCCTCGGCTTTTACCACGCTTTGCGTTCAGGCAGAAGCAGCCTGTCCTGCGACCTTGTAGAGGAATTTCGTAGCGTGGTGGAGCGACTTGTGCTTACCATGATAAACTTGAAAATGATAAAGCCCGAGGACTTTGAAACTCAGGTCAGTGGCGCAGTATACCTCTCCAAAGAGGGCAAGAAAAAAGTTCTCACCGCATGGCAGGAGCGTAAGCGCACGAGCATAGTCCACCCATATCTGGGCGAAAAGATACAGCAAGGGCTACTCCCATATGTGCAAAGCTCGCTTCTCGCAAAATATATCCGTGGCGAGCTAGATGAGTACCCGAACTATTTGCTGAAATAGAGGTGATATAAATGATGACCTTAGTAAGCTATGATGTATCAACAACAGATAATAAGGGTAAAACAAGGCTGAGAAAAGTGTCGAAAGAGTGTCAAAATTATGGTCAGCGAGTGCAGAACAGCGTGTTTGAAATAGACGTAGACTATGGCACTTTTCTAAAAGTGAAAGATAAACTTCTGAAAATAATAGACCCAAAGCATGATAGTCTGCGGATATATTACTTAGGCAACAATTGGAAGCATAGAGTAGAACACTACGGCACCAAAGAGACCTATGACCCCGAAGGCGTCCTAATATTTTGACCAGCGTACCCCAAGTGATCCATAAATCCCTAGTAAGTTCGCATGAAAATGCCATACTATTTGTGAATACACAGTGAACAAAATCAAATTGATACCCATTAAATAAAAAAATAAGTCCGCATCACGTTGAGCAAGCACCAGATATACACAATATCAAGTGTCACGCTCCACGTGAGCGTGTGAGTTGAAATATCATATCTTCTAATATATGCTAATCTAAAATTAGTCACGCTCCACGTGAGCGTGTGAGTTGAAATTTTTGTTTTCGCAGTCGTAAAAAGAGGACGTTTCGTCACGCTCCACGTGAGCGTGTGAGTTGAAATGTTTAATATCTGAAATTTTACCCAAGCCCATTTCGTCACGCTCCACGTGAGCGTGTGAGTTGAAATTTTCAGTTCTCGTTCGATTGTAACCGAATTTTTTGGTCACGCTCCACGTGAGCGTGTGAGTTGAAATATTCCAGTATTTAGTTGAAACGTTTGGTGGGGTAGTCACGCTCCACGTGAGCGTGTGAGTTGAAATTTTAAGATATGATGATGTTAGTGACTGGATTTAGTCACGCTCCACGTGAGCGTGTGAGTTGAAATTGAAAACTATAGCCGTTCCTGCACCCGTGGTATAGTCACGCTCCACGTGAGCGTGTGAGTTGAAATCACTGTTATCAGTTTCACCAGTTTGTCTTTGGTGTCACGCTCCACGTGAGCGTGTGAGTTGAAATTTTTGTTTAATATATTGACAAACAAATTAAATTTGTCACGCTCCACGTGAGCGTGTGAGTTGAAATAATCAAAACAGCAGAAGCGGCAGAGTGGCATACAGTCACGCTCCACGTGAGCGTGTGAGTTGAAATCGTACATACATGGTGATATTCTGCCGATATAATCGTCACGCTCCACGTGAGCGTGTGAGTTGAAATGTATAATATGGCATACGCGGCAACACTGACGGCGGTCACGCTCCACGTGAGCGTGTGAGTTGAAATACTGAATAAATTTTCAGAACCAATTGACACAGGGGTCACGCTCCACGTGAGCGTGTGAGTTGAAATATAGGATTTAACAATTTGTTCACATTTCCCCCAAGTCACGCTCCACGTGAGCGTGTGAGTTGAAATAGAAATATATTCCAAAAATGAGTCAGTCAAACTAGTCACGCTCCACGTGAGCGTGTGAGTTGAAATATATCATAGGAATTGAATTACGCCCATATATAGGGTCACGCTCCACGTGAGCGTGTGAGTTGAAATGACAGAGATAAGAAGCCATGTGATATTGGTTATGTCACGCTCCACGTGAGCGTGTGAGTTGAAATTGCCATTTTCAACCAGTGTAAAATAAAAACAGTGTCACGCTCCACGTGAGCGTGTGAGTTGAAATACTTCGTTTGGACTCAGTCGTTTGTATGCCTGCGTCACGCTCCACGTGAGCGTGTGAGTTGAAATGCTGTCAGGATTATCTTCCACAGTTGGGTCGACAGTCACGCTCCACGTGAGCGTGTGAGTTGAAATTTGTCTATATACATTATAACATATTACGTAATACGTCACGCTCCACGTGAGCGTGTGAGTTGAAATCTGTTCTGTCTCGTCTTCCTGATTTATATAAACCGTCACGCTCCACGTGAGCGTGTGAGTTGAAATTGATAGCTTCGAGCGTAAATCACTTGCACCACTGTCACGCTCCACGTGAGCGTGTGAGTTGAAATTTGTTCGTAAAATTGTTATAAATGATTTTACAAAGTCACGCTCCACGTGAGCGTGTGAGTTGAAATTTTATTATATCACTTTTAAGTGTATTACTCAATATGTCACGCTCCACGTGAGCGTGTGAGTTGAAATTATGATACTGATATTCACTGTTACCACGAGCAAGTCACGCTCCACGTGAGCGTGTGAGTTGAAATTAATTCAGATTTCTCTTCTGATTTAACGCAGGGTGGTCACGCTCCACGTGAGCGTGTGAGTTGAAATTCAGTTCCCCAAGCCTGCCCCAGAGGTCGCCCGCTGTCACGCTCCACGTGAGCGTGTGAGTTGAAATCTTGGTAATTAGTACCAGTTGCAAACCCACTGTAGTCACGCTCCACGTGAGCGTGTGAGTTGAAATGTTGCCTTTTAATGGTAACATTGTATCTGGGATATAGTCACGCTCCACGTGAGCGTGTGAGTTGAAATTAAAATAGATTTACACGTTCTGCAGGGTTGACGTGGTCACGCTCCACGTGAGCGTGTGAGTTGAAATTAATGCCATTACCTTGCAGAACAGTATCAGAAATGTCACGCTCCACGTGAGCGTGTGAGTTGAAATTACTGTCGGTGTAGACTGCGGGGATATACATATCGTCACGCTCCACGTGAGCGTGTGAGTTGAAATAGCAAAAACAGCAGAACAAATAACAATCCACGAGTCACGCTCCACGTGAGCGTGTGAGTTGAAATACCAATACACAATAAATGATTATTACAACGGCGAAGTCACGCTCCACGTGAGCGTGTGAGTTGAAATTCTAGTAGTCGAATTTCCTATATATGGACGTAAGTCACGCTCCACGTGAGCGTGTGAGTTGAAATCCAATTACTAACAGGATTGATAACAGGTCTGACCGTCACGCTCCACGTGAGCGTGTGAGTTGAAATTATAGGCAGGGTCTTGAAGTGTCCTGACAGCATGTCACGCTCCACGTGAGCGTGTGAGTTGAAATAGGTGATGATGTAGACTATCTCACTGAATTGTCGTCACGCTCCACGTGAGCGTGTGAGTTGAAATTCGAAAGGGTTCTTGAAGTCATTTCAAAGATTTAGTCACGCTCCACGTGAGCGTGTGAGTTGAAATCATACATAATTACTACAGATAGCCACGCAGCCACAGTCACGCTCCACGTGAGCGTGTGAGTTGAAATCTAATGACAACAGCATTTGACCAGGCTCAAATGCGTCACGCTCCACGTGAGCGTGTGAGTTGAAATACTACATTCATCGTGCCGCCTCCGTTCCTGCAGCGTCACGCTCCACGTGAGCGTGTGAGTTGAAATTTACGTTATTGGCAATGTTGTCTTTTGCATTTGGTCACGCTCCACGTGAGCGTGTGAGTTGAAATTGAAACATAGCTTGAAAGGTCTAAAATAGCCGTGTCACGCTCCACGTGAGCGTGTGAGTTGAAATGCATATTTTATCGGGGATATAGCTTGCAAGAATGTCACGCTCCACGTGAGCGTGTGAGTTGAAATTTGTTTCACTACCATTCTTTTCGTACATCTTATGTCACGCTCCACGTGAGCGTGTGAGTTGAAATTTTTTTATAAATTAAAACGATTATATCGATAGGCTAGTCACGCTCCACGTGAGCGTGTGAGTTGAAATTCCACTGACGGAAATTGAAGAACTTGCATACGAGTCACGCTCCACGTGAGCGTGTGAGTTGAAATCCTTTGTCATTGGGATAAGTGGCGTTAATCCCAGTCACGCTCCACGTGAGCGTGTGAGTTGAAATTGGCAAGTAGACCTTGCTTGTACGCCGTCGGCTGTCACGCTCCACGTGAGCGTGTGAGTTGAAATGCTTGTACGCCGTCGGCTATGGAGTATATCTTCGTCACGCTCCACGTGAGCGTGTGAGTTGAAATTTCTATTGTACCGCCATAGTGCTTGCAGTATACAAGTCACGCTCCACGTGAGCGTGTGAGTTGAAATGTGAATACCTATTATACTCAGTCCAGTATCGAGGTCACGCTCCACGTGAGCGTGTGAGTTGAAATTTCACTTTCTGTCAAGCTTGCGCTCTTGCGAGCGTCACGCTCCACGTGAGCGTGTGAGTTGAAATTTGCAGGCGCAGAGTTCAAAGTTTTTGATAAGAGTCACGCTCCACGTGAGCGTGTGAGTTGAAATTATCTTGTCTTTAGTGACTATTGCATAGCATCTTGTCACGCTCCACGTGAGCGTGTGAGTTGAAATCCGTTGTACAAGGCCGAAAAAATTTTTCGACCCGTCACGCTCCACGTGAGCGTGTGAGTTGAAATTCTTTTCGACTATATGATTGTTTCTGCTGTCAATGTCACGCTCCACGTGAGCGTGTGAGTTGAAATGTAACACTGACCAAGAAAAGCAAGTAATCATGACGTCACGCTCCACGTGAGCGTGTGAGTTGAAATTTACTGCAAACTTGGTGAGCGACGAGTTATTGCGTCACGCTCCACGTGAGCGTGTGAGTTGAAATAAACTCAAATGCCGTCCTGACTGCCGCACAGACCGTCACGCTCCACGTGAGCGTGTGAGTTGAAATCTGTGGATGTTGTGTGGTGGGTTTCTGCTGCACGTCACGCTCCACGTGAGCGTGTGAGTTGAAATTTGCAGGCAAGAATAATATTCCTCTTACGGACCGGTCACGCTCCACGTGAGCGTGTGAGTTGAAATATGATTTTGATGATACCATAGAAACTGAGTGGGGGTCACGCTCCACGTGAGCGTGTGAGTTGAAATTGCTGATATTGGGCTTGCCAGTGATACAAAGTGCGTCACGCTCCACGTGAGCGTGTGAGTTGAAATTTCTATTGTACCGCCATAGTGC